>Ga0111538_10002022_pt1 | contig 28538 bp, 15 predicted proteins | sample SoiMethybrSBSTD1_FD_79669 | JGI IMG/M metagenome (GOLD analysis project Ga0111538, IMG submission 79669) | Bulk soil microbial communities from a Populus tree surrounding site in Tennessee, USA - Soil MetaG P. TD hybrid SBSTD1 (version 2)... | ecosystem: Environmental > Terrestrial > Soil >... | reverse complement strand
TCTGCGTCGACTACGCACTCGGCCGCGACAATCTCCGCCGCCTGCGGGTCTCCGGCGTTTTTGGCCATTTTCATCGCAGCCACCAAAGCCTGGGCCTTGAGCCGGACAATCTGGCGGCCTGCCGTTTCCTTCGAGGCATCGAGCTCGAGCGCAAGGCACAGGTTCTCGACGATTTCGACGTGGCGCCGCGTCTGCTCGAGGTACTCGTGCCATTCGCGCTTGAGCTCCGCGTCGACCGCGCAACCGATCGCGGCCTCGTAGACCTCTACACCGCCGAGCTCGGTTTCGAGCGCCTCGTAGACGAGGTGCGCCAGCTGTTCGTGGTTCATAGCGAGCTCCTTTTCGATAGGGGCTCGCAACTTTGGTGCCAGGCTCGGAACAGAACGACGCGCCGGCAGAGCTCGATCCGTGGCCCGAATGCCATGCTCGGGAACGCAGCGGGGCAGCTCGGCTAGGGCTTACTGACCCAGGCAGGCGTTCGCGCCGTGTATGCCCGTGCCAAACGGCAACCCATCGGCGAGCGCGCCGGCGGGATAGTGCATGGCGAACCAGTAACACATCTCGGCGTTCGTCGAGGGACCGAAGGTCGCGGGCGCGCTGTAGGTGCAGGTCGTGGTCAGCGTGTCGCCCGGGCCGAGCGTGAGGTCCTCCGGGTAGATGCGCTGATTCTCGAAGCTGAAGTCCTCGTCGTGCGCGATTTCCTTGGTGCCGTTCGCGCGGTTGATGACCACCTTCATGTGGCGGCCCTTGAGGTGCATGTGAGGCGTCCCGCCGAGGATCTTGATCGTCTGATCCTTCGGGTTGCACTGACCGGTAGCCGTGGTCCCGTTGATCGCGTCGGTGCCCACCCACGACAGGGCCGCGAGGTTCGTGGGCTTCGTGTCGACGACGCAGATCTCGACTCCCGATGCGTCCTGGGCCGAAGCGTCGCGGCTGTTGTAGTGGAGCTCGAGCGTGTAACCGCGACTGCTCGCCACCTCGAGACCCACGTCAGTCGTGAAATATGCATCTCCGCCGCCCGGGGCCCAGCCGTGCTGCAGCTGGCCGGTGGGGTGAATGCCGCTCGAGGACGCGACCGCGCCGTCCGTGACCCCTCCCGGTTCCTGGAACAGGAGCCAGTGGTGCAGCACCTGGTCGTTGTCCACGATGGTCCGGAACGCCCGCACGTACTTGGTGCCCTGCCACGGCGGCATGAAGCTGAACGCGACGTACTTGTCCGTCGCGTTGCCGACCGCGTACTTCGCCGCCTTGTTGCCCGACGCGTGCGCCAGGAGCTTGTAACACTGCGTACCCTGGTCCCAGCCCGGATACGGAGTGATGCTGATCCCGGTCTGGCCACTGCCTCCGGCGCCGCCGACACCGCCTACGCCACCCTCACCACCGACGCCGCCGACACCGCCGACGCCGCCTTCGCCGCCGACACCGCCCTGGCCGCCGCCGACACCACCCTGGCCGCCGCCGACGCCACCCTGACCCTGACCGCCAGCGCCGCCTGCACCGCCGCCGCCCGCACCGCCCGCGCCGCCGGCTCCGGAACCATCGGAGATCGGACAGCCGTTGGGATCAGCGGGAGCGCCGGCTTGCAGCCACGCCGTGAGACCCTGGATCTGCTGCGGAGTCAGCTGCGCGACGCCGGTGCCGACTGGCGGCATCCGCGTGCGCGTATCGGTCGCGTTGATGAGCTCGGCAGCGCGCACGTAGACCGGCTTGTTCGCCGGCGTCACGGCGTGGAAGTCCGCCACCGACATGAGCGACATCGGCGCCGTGAAGCGGGGCCGTGTGCCGTGACAGTAGGTGCAGTGATTGCTGACGACGGTCGCGATGCCGCAGGGAACCAGATTGCTCCCGGGCGCTCCGCCCGCCCCGCCTTTTGCTCCGAACCCACCCGCGCCCCCGTAGTTATTGTCGTCGTTCAAGCTGTTCTGCGCCGGACTGCAGCCGGCCAAGAGAAGCGCCGCGCACACGGCGAGTCCCACCACGCTAGTCGTTCGCATACGATTCACCATGTTTCCCAATACTGACTCAACTTCCGCGACGAGTGAAGGCTTCGGACGAGCACTTTTCGATCTTTGAACGTGGACGCTCGCGCGCTCGGTCTCCGTTTTTGATCTCGCAGTATTTCTCTAACGAGGATCACTCGCGATCGTTCACGCGCGTCCGGACAAGCGCATCCGAATGCCGACGTCGTCGCGGATGATGGATTGATCGCCGATGCATCGAAGAATCCGCGTCGAAGCGCGACGGCTCGCAGAAACGAAAACGCACCGACAAAACGGCGCCTTTTTCTCGGTCCGTCGAAGAAAATAGCGCTTCTGTCTCACCTTCTCCTACCTCGCCAGGCTTTCCTGCTTCCGTACGGCTGCAAAGTTTTTCGCCGCGATGCGTCTCCGCTGAGCGAGGTCGTGCGAGTTCAATAAAGCGCAAACAAAGCGCAAACAGAGTTGCAGTTGGCGCCGAAGTGTTAGCCCCACGCGACACGCGCCGTCGCTTTGCTCTTTCGGCTCGCACGGCGATCTACGGTGCCCCGCGCAAGACGAAACGAACGCGGAGGATCGGTGATGGCGAAGCTTGTTTCGAGCGAACTACGGGAGCTCTTCACACGCGGCGCGGTACGCTGCGCGATCGTGTCGCTGTGCGGCGCGGCCGGCAGCGCTTGCGGCAGCGACGAGGCGACGACAGCGGCGAGCAACCCGGGCGGCAGCGTCGCAGTCGACGGCCTGGTCGTGCAGCTCGACGACGGCACGATCGAAGGGGACTGGGCGGGATCGGCGCGGCGGTTCCTCAAGATCCCGTTCGCAAAGCCGCCGCTCGGAGCGCTGCGCTGGCGTGCGCCAACGCCGAACGAGCCCTGGAGCGGCGTGCGGCACGAGGCGGCTTTCGCCGAGAACTGCGCCCAGCTTCAAGACCAGGGCTCGCCGGCCAGCAACAACGAGGATTGCCTGTACCTGAACGTCTGGTCGCCGGAACCGGCGCCAGACCACGCGCCGGTGATGGTCTGGATCCACGGCGGCGGAAACTTCTCGGGCGGGGCGGGCATACCGATCCCGACGACAGAGCAGCTCTGGTACGACGGCCAGGTCTTCGCCGAAAAGCAGGGCGTGGTTCTGGTCACGATCCAGTATCGGCTCGGGCCGTTCGGGTTCTTCGCGCATCCGGAGCTCGGCGACGAGGGGCAGCCGGTCGGCAATCAGGGCCTCCAAGATCAGCGCCTGGCGCTCAAGTGGGTGAAGAAGAACATCGCCAAGTTCGGCGGCGATCCCGGCAACGTCACGATCTTCGGCGAGTCTGCGGGGTCGGCCGACGTCTGCTATCACGTGGCTTCTCCCGGGAGCCGCGGGCTGTTTCAGCGCGCGATCAGTCAGAGCGGCGGCTGCACGATCCGCAGCGTGGGTCCCGAGCTCGGACCGGCGGAGGTCGGCGCGCAGATGAAAGCGTACGGCGCGGCGGTGGGCTGCCCCGACGGCGCCGATCAGCTCGATTGTTTGCGCAACGCGACGGTCGAGGATCTGCTCGCGAACGCGAACCAGCCCGCCCCGGGTGGCGGCGAAGTGCGGCAGAGCCCCTGGAGCTTCGCCGCCGTGATCGACGGACCGCAGGGATTTTTGCCCGACACGGTGCGTACGCTGTTCGAAAACGGCGACATCGCCCACGTGCCCTACCTCTTCGGCAGCAACAACGACGAGGGCACGACGTTTTTGGTTCGCGCCACGCGCCTCACCAGCGAAGCCGAATACATGGCGGACCTCGAGCTCCGCTTCGGCGCCGCTGCGGCCGAAGTGGCGGCGGTGTACCCGCCGTCGAAGTTCGGCGGGGACGTGAACGCCGCCCGCGAACGCGTGATCGGCGACTCCGGCGTGGTCTGCGGCACGCACGACACCGCGCGCCTCGCCCGCGCCGCGGGCCTCGAGGTCTACATGTACAACTTCAACGTGTGGTGGAGCATCGTGCCCAGTTTGCTCCACGCCGGACACGCCGCCGAGATCAGCCACGTGTTCGGCACGCCGTGGTTGCCCCAGCCGGATCCGTCGAGTGTCAGCGTCGCCGAGGGGATGAACGGCTACTGGGCGCGCTTCGCACGCAGCGGCAATCCGAACGGCGACGGCGCGCCGGCGATCTGGCCAGAGTTCAAGGAAGCGGACGAACGCCTACAGCTCGACGCCGAATGGAGCGCGCTTACGAATTTCCGCACCGAGGAGTGCGCTTTCTGGCGCAAGCATTTCGGCGTCGAGTGAGGGCGCACTGGGAAGCTACTTGCAGAACGCCGTCTGGCTGCCTTTCACCTTGGAATCGCCGACCTGGTAGTACCATTGATGCTTGCCCTTGCCGCGCTCGCGGCACAGGCGCGCTTTGGTCGCCTCGCGGAAGGGCTTGCCGCAACCGACGTAGTCCCACGTGAGCTTGGTGCGAGTGCAGCTCGCCACGTCGAGCACGGTCGTGCGATCGGAGTCGTAGGCCGTGACGTGGCCCTTGGTGCCCGCATCTTCGTTGCCGGCGATGGCGAGGCTACTGAGCGAGAGCACTGCGAGCGAAAGCGATAGCTTGAGTTTCATGACAATCGTGACCTCCTGGCGCGAACGCGCCCCGGAGCACTGCCAAAGCACCCGCTGTGCCAGGCGCAGCGCCGGTTCTGCGGGTCCAGGACCGTTGATTGGGGTCACCCAGTCCACAACCCAAGGGGCCAACCGGGCGACAAGCTCGCGCTACTTGAGCCCGTTCCGCCAGAGCAGCCGGTACAGGTACTTGCGATCGATGCCGGCAGAACGCGCGGCCGCCGAGACGTTGCCGCCGTTTTGCGCCAGGAGCTCCTCGAGGTAGCGCTTCTCGAATTCGCGCAGCCAGGTCTGGCGCGCCGACCGCAGGTTGCCACCCGGCGCAGCGTCGACGAGCGGTCGTTCCGACTCGCGCTCGCCGCTCGCGAAGCCATCCGCATCAGGGGGCGCCGCCGACAACGGGCCGCGATCGGCGAGCGCCAGGCAACGCTCCACGTAGTTTCGGAGCTCGCGCACGTTGCCCGGCCACGGGTGCCGCATCAGATCCGCCAGTGCGGCTTCGCCGCGGAGCACGCCGGCTTCCGGGCGTGCGGCCGCACCGAGCCCGGACAGGATGTGCTCGACCAACAGCGGCAGATCCTCGGGCCGCTCGCGCAGCGCGGGGAGCCGGACCTCGAGCACCGCGAGCCGGTAGTAAAGATCGGCGCGAAAGCGGCGCGAGTTGACCTCGGATTGTAGATTGCGGTTGGTCGCCGCGATCACACGCACGTCGACCGGCACGTAGCGGCTCTGACCGACGCGTTTCAGCTGCTTGCGCTCGAGCACGCGCAAAAGCTTGGGCTGGAGCTCGAGGCTGAGCTCGCCGATTTCGTCGAGGAATACCGTCCCGCCCTCGGCGCCCTCGAACGCGCCCGCGCGCGCGTTGACCGCGCCGGTGAACGCCCCTTTCTCGTGGCCGAACAGCTCGCTCTCCAGAAGCTCGGCCGGGATTGCGCCGCAATCCACCACCACGAACGGACCGTCGCGGCGGGAGCCGGCCGCGTGCAGCGACTCGGCCGCGATCTCTTTGCCGGTCCCGGTCTCGCCGCTCAAGAGTACGGTGGCGTCGCTCTTGGCGGCGCGATCGAGCAGCGCGAACACCGCTCGCATCGCGGTCGACTCACCGACCAGCGCGCCGAAACGCTCGCTCTTCGAGATCTCGATGCGCAGCGGCTCGCGGCCCAGCCCGAACTCGAGCTCGGTGCTGCCGATCGCGATTCGCGATCCGCTCTTGAGGTGAGCGTGCACGATCGAAACTCCGTCGACGAAGGTGCCGTTGCGGCTACCGAGGTCCTTGATCGCCACGCGATCGCCGTCGACCGTGACCTCACAGTGGAAGCGCGAGACGGTTCCGTCGTGCAGCACCAGATCCGCGCTCGGGTGAACTCCGACCACGATCCGCTGGCCGGTCGCCGCGTGGACCACGCCGCGATCGACGCCGGAGGACACGGTGAGGGTCAGCGGCGGCATCACGGCGTGCGTGCCGTCGGTCGAGCGCACGATTTGAACCGTGTGCAGCGTGCGGCCCGATCCGGGGCCGGCAATCACCTCGAGTTCTTCGTCGCGCTCTGCCATTTTCCCCGGAATCGCCGAGGCGTCGGATGTTATCACGAGATTCCGACGCACTTCAGAAGTGGTGGGACGCGCTCACATAGGGCCCTAAGGCGACGAACAGGCCGTGGGTCGCTTCCTCGCGATCTCGCAAGAACGGCTCGCCGGGGGCGCAACCGAGCAGCCGTGCCGCCGTGCAGTCGCCGCTCGGCTCGACGTCTCCGAGCGTGCCGGCGGGGCCCGGCAGCAAGAACGCCGTCGCCGCAAAACCGGCTGTCACACCGATGCCACCGATCGTGGTGGCGAGCCGGCCGTCGAGCATGACCAAGACGTCGGTCGAACGCGTCGTCGTCCCCGAGCCCTCGACGAAGATGGCCTGTTGCTCGCCGGCGCCCGCGATGCTCCCTGTCGCTCGATCCGAACCGGCCACGAACCAGCCGCCAAGGTGGCCGCCCAGTCCCACAAATAAACGCTTGCCGAGCGGCCAGGTCGCGCTCGCCCCCACCGAAGCAAACGGCCCCGCCAACAAGATCTCGTCCTTGATCAGATACCGGGTCTGAATCTGCGGCGCGCCGGTGGTGGGCGCAAAACCAGCGCTCACAGCGCGGCTCACGCCGGTCCGGAACGCGAGGTAGCCGATGCCGGCCTCGATCGAAAAGTGCGCGTCGAGCTGGTAGCCGAAGCGACCGGCCGCCAGCGCGCCGAGCGCAATGTCGTTTTCCGGACACGCGTAGACGTCGCACGAGGCCTCGGCATCGCTGCCCAGACCCGGCGCCATGGCGAACCCGACCAGCGCTTCGACGCGCAGCGTGCGCGCGCCGCGGCGCCAGCGCGGATGCCCCCAGTCGACCTCGAGCGTCAAAACCAGCTCGGCTTCGCGCGCGAGGTCGTCGCTCATGCTGACCGTCTTGTAGCCGACCTCGGCCGCCTCGAAGCGATGGCGCCCGCGCGGCAGCCGGCCTTGCCAGGTCGCCTGATTCAGCCGAACGCCGTCGATCGACAGCTCTGCCGAAGGCGGCTCGACGCGCACGCGGAGCTCCGGGCCGAGCGGCTCGCTGCGCGCGCGGACCTTGACCACCTGACCTTCGACCACGGTGACGACCGTAGGCGCCGAGCCGTGAGTCCGCCCGCGCGTCCAGTACACGTGGCGACCGGGGGGGAGCGCGCCCTGCCAGGGCGCGGCGTCGACCGGCGCGCCGTCGATGAACACGGTCGCCGGCGCCGAGCTTTCGACGCGCAGGCTGCCGCGGTGTGAAAGCGGCTTCAAAAGCGCATCGATGCGCGTGGTTTCCCCCGCAGAGAGCTGCACGGTTCGCTCGAAGGGTTCGAAACCGTCCGCGATCACGCGCAGTGTGTGGCGGCCCGAGAGCACGCGCAGCGCCGTCGGCAACGGGAGCCGCCCGCGCGGGCGCCCATCGATCACCACCAGGCCGGTCGTGTTCGACGAAATGTCGAGAGTAGCCACGGCTCGCCGCAGCGTGGTCATCACGGGGGCCAGGCTCAGGCGATCTTCTTCGCTGAGCTCTTCCGAGAAGCGCACCATCAGCTCTTCGTAGAGCTCGAGCGCTTCGTCGTAGCGCTTCAGCTCGTTCAAACAGAAGGCCGCGTTCACCGTGTTCGGAACGGACGGAACCAGCGCGCGAGAACGCCGGTAGAATTCGAGCGCGCGTTCGCAGTCGCCGGCGCGGCGCAGCTCGTTACCGTCGTGGAACAGCCGCTTCGCCAGCTCCAGGTCCTCCGCCGTCGGCGCGCGGCGCGGGGGCCGTACCGGCTCGTCCGCAGGCGCTCGACCCGAAAAAAGCAGCAGGACTCCCCCGAGCGCCCATGCCCCGAGTCGCCTCACCGCCACTGTTCGACCGGGGGCAGCGCGCTGAGAGTGGGCTTCGGCTCGGGGGGCTGCTGGCCGACCTTATCGGAGCGCGGTTCACTCGATGCCTGCGGCGGCGCCGCGACCGGCCGAACCTTGCCGCGCGGAGGCTTTGGCGCGCGCTCGAACGCTGGTGTGGATGGTGCCTTCGCGCTGGCGGAAGCCGGAGGCGCGGACGTGGCCTCGGGCGCCGGGCGCCCGTTCACATGCACCGTCACTTCCGGCGGCGTCACGCGCAGGGTTGTGGGTGCGCTCGGCGCCTCGGCTGCGCTGGAGCGCGCGGCGCGCGAACGCGTGAAAGCGGCGTAGCCGAACACCGCCGTGGCCGCGAGCGCGAGCACCGCGTAGGTCGCGCGCGCCCGTGAAGACCGCCGGCGCGGTTGCGGCGCGACGGGCGCGGGCGCCGTGGCCGCGACCGCGACTGCGACGTTGGCCCCCACGCCCTGAGTCTGGAAACCCGGATCCAGCGCGTCGACCGAGGACAGCATGGGATCGGCGCTTTCGGTCGCGGGCAGAGCGCCGGTGTCGTGGGTTCGGAGCTGATCGACTTTGAGCGGCGCGCTCGGGGCGTGCTGCGAGAGCGCGTCGGCGAGGGCGTTCATCGCCTGCCAGCGCCGCCGACGCGCCCGCAGCAGGCCGCGGCCCACCACCATACCGAGCTCGCGCGGAACCCAGGGCGCCACCGCGAAAAGCTCCGGCAGCCGCTCCGTGCAGATCGCCACGATCAGCTCGCCGAGCGAGGAGCGCCCGGTCCAGAGCGCGCGCCCGCTCGCGGCTTCGTACAAGCTTGCGCACAGCCCGTACACGTCGGCGGTCGCGTCCACGTCGCGCGCGTTCGTGACCTGCTCGGGCGACATGTAGCGCGGCGAGCCGAGCACGCCGCCGGTGTGCGTGAGCTCGCTCGAAGTCTGGTCGCCGCCCGCGAGCTGCTTTGCGATGCCGAAGTCACACACCTTGACCGTGATCACATCGACGTCGGTGTGCAGAAATATATTCGACGGTTTCACGTCGCGATGGACGAAGCCGGCGGCGTGCACCGCCGCAAGGCCCCGCGCTGCCTCGACGCCGATGCGCGCGACCACCTCCGGAGCGAGCGGCGCGCTCTTCCGGATCAGCGCCCCGAGGTCGGTGCCGCTCAAGAGCTCCATCACGATGAACGGGAGCCCGAGCTCGTCGTCCACACCGAGCTCGATCGTCTTCACGACGTGCTGATGGCGCACCTCGCGCGCCGCCGCCGCTTCGCGCACGAAGCGCTGGAGCAGGCGCTTCCAGTCGGCGTCCGAGCCGCGCACCGGCACGGCGGCGGTCTTGGCGACGGTTTCGACGCTGATGACCTTGGCGGCGAATCTACGCCCTTCGCGGTCCACGACCTCGTACACGGAACCCATTCCGCCTTCGCCGATCCGCGACAGCACGCGAAAACGCCCTCCGAGCCAACGGCCGAGCACCGGGTCCTCGGGCGGCTCCGGCCGCGCGGCCTCGTCCCACAGCGTCCGCGACGCCTCGAACTCGCGGGTGGGGTCATCCCCCGCTTCGCTGCTCGGCTTCTCGGACGTCGTCATCGCGAGCACCCAATAGTATCGCGGGCCGGCGATTAGCGCGCAGCCGATGATCGCGCGCGTTTTCCGCGTCTCGTTGTCGGTTGGGGCCCCGGCCCCAACCGGCGGTGGGCGAGAAGCAGGAATCCTGCGAATAAGATCGGCGCGGCGACCGGTGCGGCCGGGCGCGCGGCGCCGGCGCTTCGACACGCGCAACCGGGATCTTCGCCGCGATCGCGGCGCACGCATTCGCCCCTCGAATTGCAGCGAAAGCCGCTCGCGCATTCGAGGGCCGAGCTGCACTGGCTGCGGCACCCGCTCGCCGGATCGCAGCGATACGGGGTGCAGTCGACGGGCAAGTCTCCCGGCGCGAGCAGCAGGTGGTCGCCTTCGCAAACCGCGGTCTGGATGCACCTGCCGGGAGGATCGATGCAAACCGCGTCGCGGGCACAATCGACGGCGCTCGTGGCGCGCGAGCAGGTGCGCTTACATCGACCCTGGTCGCAAGCGTAGGCTCCGCACTCGAGCACGGCCTCCACGCAGCGATCGCGCCGATTGCCGTCGCAACGCGCGGTGGCGCACGCGTTGCCCGGCGTGCTCGACTGGCAGGCTGGGCGACCGGGTGCCGGATCGTCCGCGATCGCGGTGCAGATGCCGACCGTGCCGGCGCCGCGGCAAAATTCGCACTGCCCGTCGCAACGCGCGTTGCAACACACGCCGTCGGTGCAAAAGCCGGAAGCACATTCGGCGTCGTTCCGGCACGGCGACTCGATCGGTCGTTTGGGGACACAATTGCCGGCGCTGCAGCGCGCGTTGCCCGCGCAATCGCGATCGTCGTGGCACGATTCGCCGCACACGCCGTCCCGGCACTGATTCGGGGTGCAGCTCGCCGAGCCCAGCGCGCAGCCGCCTTGCCCGTTGCAGAGCTTGCCCGAGATCGTCTCGCCGTTGCAGACGGTCGGCCCGCACGCCGTCGTCGGCGGCGCGAATCTCCGGCACTGCCCGCCGCCGTCGCAACGCCCGTCAGCGCCGCAGTTCTCCGGAAAGCCGGTATCGGGCGTGCAGTTCTGATTGGGATCGGTGCCCGCCAGCACCGGCGCGCACACGCCGTCGGTGGAAGCGGTGAGCACGCTCCGGCACGAAAAACAGCCGCTGCACTCCTTGTCGCAACAGGTTCCGTGCTCGCAGACGTCGCTCTTGCAATGGACGTCCTCGGTGCAAGCTGCGCCGGCGACGCCGCGCGGGCGGCACTCTCCTGTCAGGGCGTCGCACCAGTACGCGGAATGACAACCCGCCGTCGTGCAATTCTGCGGACAGATGCCTTCTCCAGCGCACAGGATCGGAAAACAAAGCGGGGCTTCGCTGCCGGTGGGCAACGCCGTGCACACGCCGTCCAGCTGCGCGCCTTCGGCCGCGCGGCACGTCTCGCAGCCTCTGTCGCAGGCGCGGTCGCAGCAGATGCCGTCGGCGCAGTATCCACCGCACTCGGCCGAAGTCGTGCAGGGCTGGCCGGGCATGAGACCGATCGCATACGGGTGCACCGCCCCGCGCTCGACACCGAAGTTGTCGGCGCCAGGAGCGCCGATCGCCGCGAAGTTTCCCGACAGCGCGAGCGCTCGCCCGAACTCGTCGTGAGACTGCGGTAGCGATGCGCTGATGCGCAGCTCTTGGAGGAATTCGCCGGTCGCCGTGGAAAAGAGATACGCGGCGCCGCCGTCGTTTTCGAGGGGCGCGCCGACGAGAAGCCAGGGCCAATCCGCGGCGAGGGCGGCCCCGAACTCGGCGCTACGCACCGCGGGAGATGGCGAAAGCTTGTCGGACTGCTGCCAGCTTCCCTCGATCTTCGTAAACTCGTAGACTGCGCCCGAGGGCTCGGCAAAAGCCTCGGCGTTCGGCGCACCCACGTACAAGCGTCCTTTGGAAATCGCGAGCGTCTGACCGAACAGGTCGCGCGGCGTGGCATCCGAGGCGGCGAGCCGGGCCACCTCGGTGAAGCGTCCGGCGCTGCGCTCGAAAATCCAGACGCTGGGGCCAAGGGTATTGGCGGGAAAACCGACCGCGACGACGTCGTCCTCGACGGCGACGACCGAACCGAACGGCTGAATCGACCCGGAGCCGGGGACGAGGCGAGCTTGCTCGCTCCAGCGGCTCGCGCCCCGGACGAACACGTAGGCAGACCCGGGGCCCGCGCCATCTTGAACAGGCGCGCCGACCACGATCGTGTCTTTCGACATCGCGAGCGACGCAGCGAAGATTCCCGTCGTCGGAGTCTCGGGAGCGAGCCGTTGGTCGAGAAACCACGCCCCTGAATTCTCGCGATAGTAGACGGCAATCAGATTGCCCGTGCTCCCGTTGAGCTGCTCCGTGGCCAGCCGCCCGCCCTCGAGCGCGACTTGCCCACCGAGAATCGTGTCGGGGCGATCCTCCAGGCCGATCACGCCCGTTTGCAGAATCTCTCCGCCCACGCTCCTGAACATGAAGATCGCGCCCCTGCGGGGCGCAAAGTCGTCGAAGGTCGGAGCCCCGGCAGCTAAGGTATCGCCGTCGACCGCAAGCGCTCCGCCGAAGGTCGTGTAGCTTCCGGGCGATGCCGGCACGAGCATGCCGAGCGGGGTCGCGGCCAGCGGTCCCACCACCGCGCCGCGCTGGGTAGTGGCCACACGCTCCGCGTCGGAGGCGCCGCCCGGCGTACAAGCCCCCAGCACGGCGGCGACGAAAGCAGCCACGAGCCCACGCATCGATCCTCGGCCAGCATAGCTTGCCGGCCGAGCCCGAGCGCGCGGCACTGGCCCGCTCGGGTGGGACGCGGCTAAAGCCCGGTGATCCAAGCGCTCACTGCGTCGACACCGGTGCTGTGAACCAGCTCGGTTCCAAGCGGCGGCATCTGCGTGCCCGCCACGCGCGAGCTCATCCTCTGTACGATGGCGCTGCGCGCCGGCGCCCCGGGTTCGATCCGATCGCAGGCCCCGACCCCCGCGCCGTTGCAGGCGTAGGTGGTGGTCGGCACGTTCACCGCGGTCGTATAGGCGTCGGTCGCGGCAACCGTGCGCTGGGCGACCAGAAGGCGCATGCGGAGCGTGGTCCCGGCGAACGCCGAGTTGTGGCAGTTGCCGCAGTTGGCGTGGAGGTAGCCGAGCGCGGCTTGCTGGGTCGCGTTCCCCGGCACGCTGAAGCCATTCGGGCTCGGCACCGTGAGGCGGCCGCCGCTGCTCAGCGTGGTGATGGTCTCGCCCCGACCCGAGTGGCTCAGCTGGATGGCGCTGAAGCTGAGGACGCGCTCCGGCAGCTTGGTATGGCAGTTTTTGCACTGCACCAGGCTCGGGATGTCGTGCGGAGTGCCGTTGACGTTCTGCGCGCCGGTTGCTCCGGGAACGATCGTTGCGTCGGTCGCGTCGTTCGCCGAAAACTGGTACGCCGCGAAGGTCCAGTCGTCCGGACCCGGGCCGAAGCGATGGATCAGGCGCGTTTCGACCAGGACCCCGTCGCGCCTGAACTCCTTCCAGAAGCGGGCGCCGACCGGCATCGACCAGTGGTCCATGTCGCTGTCGTCGATCTTCGCGCACTTCGGCAGGTAGGCGTGGCGGCTCTTCACCGCGCCGTCCGACCAGAGCTCGTACGCGGGCTGATAGGCGAGCGCACGCGGCGAAAGCGCCGTCGCTCCGGCGCTCGCGTAAAGCCCGGTCTTGCTCAGCCGATCCGGCGGAGTCGGTAGAAACGGCAAGCGGTCGGTGTCGACGCACGGCACAGGACAGCTTCCCGGCGCGCAGTCCTCGACCGCGTAGCTGGCGAAGCTCCAGCCCGCCTCGGGCCCGAACGCCTTGCACTGCCCATCGCCCCAGCCGTCGTCCTGCCCGGAGTTCGCCGGTTCCGGGACGTTCGCCACGGCCGCGTCCGAGTGAAACGTGCACACGAGCCCGCTGCCCGCAGCGTCGTTGCCGAGCCCGAGCCGGATTCGGCCGGTATCCATCACGCTGTAAGAACGCGCGGCAAATTCCGCGGGCAACGTGATCGACTTTGCAACGGCGCTATTGTCGAGCGGATCGAGATGCCAGATGCTCGCGCTGCCCGGAACGTCCCAGAGGATGCGCGCCGTTCCGTCGGGCGCAGCCGCGTAGCTGACGGGCGCCGCCGAACCCCCGAGCGTGCCGGAAGAGTCGAAGCTGTAGCTCTTCTTGGTTCCGCCGTCGTACGTATCGCCCGATCCGAGTGGCCACAATATCGCCGTGGCGACGTCGCGATTGAACCAGAGCAGCCGACCATTGTCGTCGGCGAGCCGCGCATAACCCACCGCGAACCAGCCGGCTTTCGGATCGGACGCAGTATTGGCGATCTCGCCGGTGCGCTCCATCGCGCCGTCCAGAATCCAGACCAGGGTTTCGCCGTTCGTCGGGCGCGTCCACAACAGGCGCCGGGTTCCGTCGCGCAGCGCGTCGAAGTCGCGCGCCGTCCAACCCGTTCCGTGATTGCCGGTCATCGTGAGCGTGCGCTCCGCGACGCGACTCCCCGTCGCCTTGTCGAGCGTCCAGATCCGAGCGTTGTCCGGCTTGCTCCAGAGCACGTAGGCGTACGCTTCGCGCGGAGCGCCGCCGGTACCGCCGCTGCCGGCGGTTCCCGCCATTCCCGCCGTTCCGCCTGACGCGTCGCCACCGGCCCCCGCGCTCGCGTCATCGGCACCTGCGCTCCCGTCACCCGCGTCAACGCCACCGGTTCCGCCGTTCCCCGCGCCCGCGCCGGTTCCTGCGTTGCCTCCGCTTCCAGAGCTTCCCGCGGCAGCGGCACTGCCCGCGCTGCCCGCGCTGCCCGCCGAGCCGCCGTTTGCGACGGTGCCGCCCGGACTCGAGAACTCCTCACTGCCGCAGCCGCCAGTCGCTATCAGAAACCCCAAAGCCCAAAGCCCAGGTCCAAGCTTCTCCATGGAATTTCGCGTTCCTGCGCAAGACCCGTGCCCGCGCTCGCAGGGTCCACGCGCGGTTTGAGCGAGATTTCGGGGTCCCGCGGACCCCAGTTGTGGACTCGCGAACCACGGGAACGCCGCGGCTCGCCCTGTACAAGACAAGGGGCCCGACTATCCTCCGCGACCGGCATGGGGTCGCTGAACGCCCCATAGCCGGAAATACCGAAGTTCTTACACGCTCGGTCGACGACTTGATCCGCGGCGCTAGATGTCGGTGAGCGCCGCAAGACAGAAGAAACCAACTGGGAGGAATGCCAATGACGCTGCGTATTGGAGACACCGCGCCGGACTTCGAGGCGGACACCACGGCAGGCCGCATCAAGTTTCACGAGTGGCTCGGTGATTCGTGGGGAGTGCTGTTTTCCCACCCGAAGGACTTCACCCCGGTCTGCACGACCGAGCTCGGCTACATGGCGAAGATCAAGCCCGAGTTCGACAAGCGAAACGTCAAGGTCATAGGCCTTTCGGTGGACCCGGTCGACAGTCACTCGAAATGGTCCAAAGACATCGAGGAGACCCAGGGCACGGCGCCCAACTACCCGATGATCGGCGATCCGAAGCTCGAAGTGTCCAAGCTCTACGGCATGCTGCCGGCCGATCTCAAGCCGACCAGCGAAGGGCGCACGGCGGCGGACAACCTGACGGTGCGCAACGTGTTCGTGGTCGCGCCGAACAAGAAGGTCGCGCTGATCCTGGTCTACCCGATGACCACCGGCCGCAACTTCGACGAGGTGCTGCGGGTGATCGACTCGCTCCAGCTCACCGCGAAACACAAGGTCGCCACGCCGGTCAACTGGAAGCACGGGGACGACGTGATCATCGCGGGCTCGGTCTCCGACGACGACGCCAAGAAGCAATACCCCCAGGGCTGGAAGTCCCCCAAGCCGTACATTCGCATCGTCCCGCAGCCCAAGTAGGGTCTAGTCCCGGACGGTCAGCACATCGACGTCCCCGCGCTCCGTGAGCACTTCGGTGATGGTCTCGGCGAGCCGCGGGGGCACGATCGCGGATTGGTTCGGCTCGACGCCGATCGCCAGGACTCCGACGATCGACGGCTGACCGGAGCGCTGCGCGAGCAGCAGGCGCGTGACGAATCCGAGCTCACGCAGCCGCCCGTGGACGGGGTTGGCCCCGGCGTCGCTCTGTTCGGGCACGCGAGCCTCGGTCACCTCGTCGTCCGTGAGCTCGCCGGCGACGAGCTCCGTCAAAGCCGCCTGCAACCCATCCGGCGGCGTATCGATCTCCGGGAATGATCCGAGGTGTTCGAGCTCGCCCCCGCGGGCACCGTAGATGTGACCGCGCTTCGCCTCGCATGCCTCGAGCACGTACGAGAGCGCAACCTGAGCGCGCTCCGTGCGATCGAGACATTCGGCCAGACGCTGGTTGACCGAGCCGGACGGCGCGCGTTCGACCGCCGTCGGCGTTTCGCTTTCGTACGGTGCTTCGCCGAGCGGGAAGTTGCTCTGGCCCTCTCCCACCTGGCGCATCAGCCGCTGGTACTGGGCGCGAATCGCCGGATTTTCGGCGTCCCGGCAGAATTCGGCGAAGCGCCCCGCCCAGTGCTCGAACCCGTCGCGGTCGCCGAGCGCGAGCGCGATCCGGGCGCGGGCTTCGTGGAAGCGCTCGCGCAGGATGCCCTCGGTGCCGTGCTCGACTTGCTCCGCGATCATGACGTCGCAGCGCTCCCGCGCTTCTTCCGCGCGGCCCGCCGCGAGCAGCGCACGGATGCGCGCGAGCTCGAGGTTGCGCTTCGCCAGCTCGAGCCCAAAACGCCGGAAAATCGCCTCGTACTCTTCGGACTGTTCGATCGCTTGCTCGGCTTTCCCGAGCAACGTCAAAAGCTCGACGTGGGCCACCGCCACGAAGTGCCAATCGACGTGATTGCCCGGCAGCGCTCCGGCGAGCGCCACTTCGATTTGCTGGAAGGCCAGCGCGTATTCGCCGCGGATCCGGTGATAGTGGCTGTGCACCAGCGCCCGCAGCGGGCCGAGCCGCGGGAAGCAGATCACCTCCTTGTCGAGCAAGCTGAACGAGTTCTTGAGCCCCGTCAGATCGTCGGTCAGCCAGCACGCCGACAGATCGGTGCGCAAGGTGACGTTCGCCTGGGGCGGAAAGCCGTCGCGGAGCCCGAGCAGCTCGATCCGCCGCTGGCAGGCCTGCACCTTCTCGATGTGACCCAGCATCCGGTAGTACGCGCGGCGGATCTGCCAGGCGCCGATCCGGTATTTCGGCACGCGGTCGAGCTGCTCGGCGAGCTCGAGCGCCCTTTTCTTGCCACTCGCCGCATCGATCACCGCCAAAAGATGGGTCACGCCGTGCTTGATCTGATCGAGCACGGCGGGCTCGAGCTGGGCGCCGTCGGGCTCCGCGATCCGTGCCAGCACACGCTGGTACACGTCGATGGCGAAGGCGGTGCGCCCCACGACCAGCGCGAGCTGCGCATCGACCAGGCTCTGAGTCACCTGGAGTGCCGGCGACAGTACGAAAAAAGGCTCGAGCGAAGGCAGCTCGACCAGCATTTCGTAGTCGGAGGCCACGCTCGCCATCGCCGTGTAACCGGCGAGCAGCCGGGCCAGCCGCCGCATCGACTCGATCACGGTGAAACCGCGCTCCGGCTCCGGTGTCGCTTGAAAGCGCTGCTCGGCCTGCGCCAGCGCCGTCTGCAGACGCTCGGGCCCGGGCACGGTGTCAGAAAGCCGCTCCCAGTCCTCGAGGCCCGAATCGCGCCGCAGGCGGGCCAGGCATGCCGGGGCGCACGCCTGAAACGTCTCGAGGTCCCCGAGTACCGCGCTCACGCCGGCGAGCCTGAGCTTCATCATGAGCCGGCTGGTTTCCGGCACCGGCAGCCGATCGCCGGCCCTTATCGCACGCTTCAAGATGTCGACGCTGTCGGGCGAGTAGTCGAAGGCGTCGGTGCCGAGCTCGTTCAGCATCTCGTCGATCGCCAGCGCCGGTTGACCGCTTTCCAGGAGATGGTGAAGGCGCCGGATGCGGGCGCCGCGCCGGCCCGCGAGCAGCGCCAGGCGCGCGTGCAGGTCCCGCTTGCGCTGCTCGGGCACAGCTTCGGCCAGCCGTGCCGGGGCGTTCCGTTCGGAAAAACGGTAGCGCGTGCGCTCGGGCAGCAGGATGCCGGCCTGGACCAGCGTGTCGAGCATCGAGAACAAGCGCGCGGGGTCGGCGCCGCCCATCAGCTCCGGGTAGTCCTTGGCCTTCAGCCAAGCGAGATCGGCCAGTGCCAGCGCTTCGGCCAGCTCGCGCGCTTCCACGGGGACTCGCGTCAGGCGTGCCTCGAACGCGGAGAGCATCGAGCTCGGCAAGTCCGTTTCCTCGAGCCCGGGCGGCAGCAGCCAGATCGACCCCTCGCAGCGCGCGGCGCCGCATTCGATCAGGTGCCGCAGAAGCTGCATCGAATCGCGCGGATTGCCGCGAGCGACGCCGTGCACCCGCCGCGCCACCGCGACCACGTTGGGAACGTCGCCGAAAACGCCCTTCACGAGGTCTTCGGTTTCCGACTCCGCGAGCGGAGTGAGCCGAAATCTCGCGCCGAGTCGCGTGAGCACGTCCAGCGCCAGGCCGTCGTCGGCCCCGGGTGTGCGCGTGACGGCGATCGTCGGCCCGCGCCGCCCGACTTCGTGCGCCAGCATGCCGAGCAGCGCGGCCGACGGCTCGTCGACCTGTTCGATGTCGTCGACGGCGAGCAAGATCGGGTAACGCCTGGCCAGACCCAGAATCCAGTCGCGAAACGCGGCCTGCACGTGGCGTCGCTCGAAGCTGCGCCCGCCTGCGCCGGGCACGCGCAACTCTTCGAGCACGTGCCCGAGCGCCGCCCGTTCCTGTGCGCTGAGCCCGCTCTCGCTCTGCGGAACCTCGACCAGTAGCTGACGGCCGAGCGCCGCCATGACTCCGTAGTCGCGATCGGCCGCCGCGCTCGCCTTGGCGACAATCGCGCCAATGCGTTTGGCCTCGGCCACGCAAACCTCGAGCGCGCGCGTGCGGCCGAGACCGGCATCGCCCTCGATCACGAGCGTTTCCGCGGCGCGCTGACCCATTGCCCCGATCCCGGCCCGCGCCCAGGCAAGCAGTGCCGCCCTGCCGACGAGACCGGGCGTGCTCAGATAAGCGCCCGCGATGCGCTCTTGATCCTCCGGCACGAAGCCGCCGATCGCGCTCAGGCGCTCGATCACCTCGCCCGCGGTGCGCGGCCGACCTTGCGGCTCGAGCGAGATCAGCTGCAACACCAGCTGCGAAAGTTGCTCCGTCACTTGCCCGGACAGGCGGTCCGGCGGCACCACGCCGGAAGCCCACAGCTCGCGCAGCTCGGCCATCTTGCGCGCCGGGTACGGATAGCGACCGGTCAACATCCAGTACGCGATCACGCCGAGCGCATACAGGTCGGAGCGACCATCGAGCGCCTGGAGCTCGAGCGCTTCCGGTGGGACGCAGGGCGGAGTGCCCACGACCTCGTGTGCGATCCCCATCGCCGCCATGGCGCCGAAATCGATGAGTTTCGCCCGGCCGTCGGCGGTGCAGCGCACGTTGCGCGGCGACACGTCCCGATGCAGAAGCCCGCGGCTGTGCAGGATCGCCAGCGAGCAGGCGATGTCGCACAGGATCGCGCAGATCTCGGGCACCGGGAGGTTCTTCTTCTCCCGCAGGTCGGCGCCGTCGAGGAGCTCCATCGTGTAGTAAGCGCCCTCGGCGTCGATGCCGTAGTCGCAGACTTCGATGATCCGTGGGTGGGCGAGCTCGGAAAGCGTGAAGTACTCGCGCTCGAACCATAGCCGCGCCGTGTCACCGTCTTCGGCGCGCAGCCGCTTCAACGCCAGCCGCCGTCCGCTGCGCTGATCGTGCACCTGGAATACGGCGCCCATCCCGCCTTCCCCGAGCACGGCCTCGACCTCGTAACGGTCGGCAATCAATCGCTCTTCGACGGCTGGACTCATGAGGGCTCAGACCAGACACGTGACCGGATCGACGTCGCCGCGCTCGGCGAGCACGTCGGCGATCGCCTCGCAGAGCTGCGGCGGCACGACCACGGCTCGGCCAGGTTCCTGCGCGATAGCGACCACGCCGACGATCGCCGCGTCGCCGCTACGGCGCGCCAGCAGTAGCCTGGCTCCGTACCCGAGATCGGTGACGCGCGTGTAACCCGCGCTCTCGATCGAGGTGGTGCCCTCTTCCACCACGGCCGTCATCTCGTCGCCGCGGCGCTCGAGCTCGATCAGCTCGCTCAGCGCATCGCGCAGCGCTTGCGGCGCACCGGAATCGGGAGCGGAGCTCAAGTGTTCTAGAATACCCCGGCGCATGCCAAACAGGTGCCCGCGCTTCGCCCCGCAGACATCCAGCAGCAAAAACAGCGCCGATCGGCCGCGTTCCGTGCGATCGAGACAACTCGCCATGCGGTCCTTTACGGTGTCCGAAAGGACGTCGCTGCGCGAGGTCGAGCCGCCTTGCGTCATGACCTCGAGGCCGGCGCGATCCGCTTCGCTGGTGTCGCCCTGGCGCACCAGGCGTTCGTACTGGGCGCGGATCGCGGGATTTTGCGCGGCCTGACTGAACGCGGCGAAGCGCGCCGACCAATACTCGAAGCCGGGTCGATCCCCGACCGCGAGCGCCACCCGCGCGCGCGTCTCGTGGCAGTGCGCGAGCAGGACGCCGCCCGCGCCGTAGGCTTCGTGGAGCAGTATTACCTCGTCGCACAGCACGCGCGCGTCTTCGTGACGGCCGGCCGAAAGGAGCGCCCGCGCGTGAGCAAGCTGCAATCCGAGCAGCCCCAGATCGAGCCCGAGCTCCTTGCACACCGCAACGTAGTCGCGCGCCTGCGCGATCGCCTCTGTAGCGTGCCCGAGCAACGTCAGAAGCTCGACGTGAGTCGAGGCAATGTGATGCCAATCCAGGTGGCGGCCGGGCCTGGCGTGAGCCATCGCCTCGGTCAGGCGCTCGAACGCCGCGGGATACTCGCCGCGCAGACGGTGATAGTGACAATGGGCGAGCTCACGCAACACGCGGAAGCGCGGAAAGCGCGCGGCCTCGGCCTCGATCGCCGGAAACGAGCCCTTCAAACCCAGAAGATCGTCGCTGAGCCAGCACGCCGGCAGATCGGTGCGAAAGGCGAGGTTGCGGAGCGGCTGCGGCCCGTCCCGGAGCTGCAGGAGCTCGATGCGGCGCTGGCACTCGGCGACCTTTTCGATCTGGCCGAGCATCCGGTAGTACGAGCGGCGCGTGTGCCAGGCGTTGGCGCGGTGCTTCGGAACCTTGTCGAGCTCGTCGGCAATCGCGAGACTGCTCTCGCGCGCTCCCCAGGTGTCGATCGCGGCGACGACGTGCGCCACGTTGTGCTTGATCTGGTCACGGAACGCAGGCTCCAGGTCGACCTCGGGATCGCCGGCACCCTCGAGCACCGCGCTGTAAGCGGCGCGTGCCTCGTTCACCTTGCCGGTGTCGAGCAGAATCTGCGCGTCGACCAGGCCCTGGATCAGACACGTCGCCGGCGCCAGCTGGAAGAAAGGACTCAGCGACGGCAGGTCGAGCAGCATCCCGGCATCGGTGGCGGCTCCGGCCATCCCGGTGTAACCGCCGATCAGCCGCGCCAGGCGCTTGATCGATTCGCCCGGCGGAAAGCCGCGCTCGTTTTCCGGCGTCGCCAGGTAGCGCTCGTGCGTGCGCTTCAGGGCCGCGGGCAGGCGTTCTGCGGCGGGCAGCGCGGCGAGCTCCTCCCAATCGTCCAGGCCCGAGTCCCGGCGTACCCGCGCCAGCGCTTGCGGCGCGTATCGCACGAAGGTCGGCAGGTCCGCGGCGATCGCACTCACCCCGGCGATGCGCAGCTTCAGCGAAAGCCGGCTCACTTCGGGCACGTCGGGATGCCGGCTGGCTGCGATCGCGCGCTCCAGGAGCTCCACGGTCTGTTGCGAGTAATCGAGCGCGTCGGTGCCGAGCTCGTTGACCAGCTCGTCGATGGCGAGCGTCTCCTGGCCGCTCTCGAGCAGATGATGGAGGCGCCGGATCGGAGCCTGCCGCCGCTCGGCGAGGCTCGCCAGACGGGCGTGCAGCGCGCGTTTCTTCTCCGGCAGGGTCAGCTGCTCGAGGCGCGCCCGCGTGCCGCGCTCGGCGAACCGGTAGCGCTCGCGCTCCGGCAGCAGGATGCCCGCCTGCATCAGCGCGCCGAGCGCCGAAAACAAGCGCGCCGGGTCCAACCCGTTCACGAGCTCGAAGTAGTCGTTCAGCGCGATCCACACCGGATCGGTCAGCGCCAGCGCTTCCGCGAGCTCGCGCGCTTCGGCGGAAAGGGTCGAAAGCCGGGTCTCGAAGGCCGAGAGCATCGAGCTCGGCAGATCGGCTTCGGCGAGCTTCTCCGGCAAGAGCCAGGCGGCGCCCTCGCAGCGCGCGGTACCGCGATCGACCAGGTGGCGCAACAGCTGCATCGTGTCGCGCGGATTGCCGCGCGCGATCTCGTGCACGCGCTGCGCGACCATCACCACGTTTTCGACGTCGCCGAATACGCTCCGCACCAGCTCCTCGGTCTCGGGCTCGGCGAGCGCCGCGAGCTCGAAGGTCTGGCCGAGCCGCGTCAAGACGTCGATCGCGAGACCGGTCGCTCCCTGCGCGCGCGTCACGGCGATCACCAGGTTCCGGCGCTCCACGTCGTGCGCGAGCATGCCGAGCAACGCCGCGGAGGGCTCGTCGACACGCTCGATGTCGTCGACCGCGAGCACCAAACGCTGGCCCCGAGCCAGCCCGAGCAACCAGTCCCGGAAGGCGGCTTGCACGCGGCGCCGCTCCAGCGGCTGCTCCGGCGTCCCGGGCTCGCGCAGCTCCTCGAGCACCGGCGAAAGCGCCAGGCGATCAGAGCGACCGATCTCGGCGATCCCGTCGGGCAGCTGGAGCATCAGCTGGCGGGACAGGGTTTTTGCCACCCCGAAGTCTCCGCCGGCGCCGTCGCCGGCCGTGGCGCGGGCGACCACGGCGCCGACACGCTTGGCTTCCGCGACGAACGCATCGAGCGCGCGCGTGCGGCCGACACCCGATTCGCCCGCGATCACGAAGGCTCCGCCCCTGCGTTCGAGCAAGCCGCTGTTGGCACCGCGGGCCCACGTGACCAGCGCGTTGCGCCCGACCAGCCGCGGCGTGGTCAGGTACGCGACCGCTATGCCCGCGGCATCATCGAGCGAAAATCCGCCGATCGCGCTCGAGCGCTCGGCGACCTCGCCGGCAGTGCGAGGCCTGCCCTCGCGCTCGAGCGAAATCAGCTGCATCACCAGCTGCGAAAGCTGCTCGGGTACCGCCGGAACGATACGGTGCGGCTCGGGGACGTTACTGCACCAGAGCTCCGGGAGCTCGAGCATCGTGCGCGCTGGATACGGGTAACGGCCGCACAACATCCAGTAAGCCACGATGCCGAGCGAATAGAGGTCGGCGCGCCCGTCGAGCGCCTGGAGCTGGAGTGCCTCGGGAGGCGTACAGCTGGGCGTCCCGACGAGGTCGTGAGTCATACCGATCGGCGCCATCGCCCCGAAGTCGATCAGCTTGGCGCGGCCGTCGGCCGTGCAGCGGACGTTGCGCGGCGACACGTCACGATGCAAAAACCCGCGGCTGTGCAGGATCGCGAGCGACGACGCGACGTCGCACAGGATCGCGCAGACCTCGGGCATCGGGAGCTGCTTTTTCTCCCGTAGATCGGCGCCGTCGAGGAGCTCCATCGTGTAGTAGGCGCCCTCGGCGTCGATACCGTAGTCGTAGACTTCGATGATCCGCGGGTGGGCGAGCTCGGAGAGCGTGAAGTACTCGCGCTCGAACCAGAGCCGCGCCGTGCTGCCGGCCTTCGCGTGCAGCCGCTTGAGCGCCAGCCTCCGCCCGGTTCTCGGGTCGTTCACCTGAAAAACGGCTCCCATGCCCCCTTCGCCGAGCCTCGACTCGACGACATAGCGCTCGGCGATCAGCTCCGGCTCGGCGGCGGCCGCGGCAGCAGGCGGAGAACTGACCATTTTCACATGCTAAGGGATCTGTGTCAGCTCGAACACGCGGCTACCCGACCCGCCCCAAAAGCAGCGATATCGCTCTAAAATTCGATATCGATGTTGGCGTCGAGATAGCCGACTTGTTGGCCGTACTCGCCGCCCGCGGTCGGGCCCTTCGACGGCCCGTTGAACTGATTCAGAGTGCTCTTCCCCCGGTTGTCGCGCGCGATCGAAATCAGCTGGCTGTACGAGGCGGCGGCGTACACGTTCTCGGCGAGCTCCATCCTCACGCCTACCTCCGCAGTGATCGAGTGCCAGTCCGGCAGTGCCGGCTCGAGCGTCCGGTCCGGGACGGCGCTCGACGAGTACTGGAGACCGCCGAACAGCTCGAGCTCGCGCGAGGTGAAGTAGCTTCCGCCGGCGCGAATCCCGAAGGCATCGTGCCAATCCCGCGGCTGGTTCTGCAGCACGGTCGAGCCCGGAGCGGCCGTTCCATCCGGGTTCAGCTCGCACGGCGAGCCGGCGACGACCAGGCACTGGCGCTCGAAGGCGCTCCAGCGGACGAGCTCGCCCGAAAGCCGCAGCTCGATGCCCGGAACCGGACTGAACTGCGCTCCCAGCCGATAGATGTCCGGCAGATCCTGGTGCAGGTCGACCGCGTCGTCGGTCGAGACGCCGGAGAAGAAATTTCGCAGCCGGCCGTCGAGCACCATGCCGCCCGAGACGTTCGGTTTCGACTGATAGCTCGCTCCCACGCGCAGCGTGTCGGGGATCGGTTCGTACATGACGCCCGCCGCGAAGCTCCAGTCGAAACCGTCGACGTCGAGATGCGATCGACCCTCGCTCGAGAGCGCGTCGGTTCCCGACGGCTGGCGCGCGCGCACGGTTTCGACCGTGCTGAAGATCAGGTTTCCGGCGACGCCGATCGAAAGATGCGTGTCGGGGATCTGCCAGGCCGCGGCCAGCGACGCATAGGTCGAGCGCAAGATGCCGGAGATGCTGTACCAGCGCTGCGTGCCGTCGACGGCGCCGGGAAACTGGGTGTTGCCCGCGAATTGCTCGTTGTCTTTCCACACGCTCTGCCCGCCGAATGGCGTGAAGAGGCCGAGACCGACCGCGAATTGATCCAGTCGCGCCGTCGCAAACGCCGCCGGCGACGGGACGATGTTGAACAGGCTGGCCGGACCCGCGTTGGCGCCTTCACCGCCCGGCGGCACCGGCGTGTCGCTGGCGTCACGTGTGTACGTGACGTGGCGCCAGGCGACGAGCGCATCGAGGAACGCGTGCTTGTTCTCGCTGAAAGCAATGCCGGCCGGATTGTAGTAGATCGCCGTGCCGTTGTTGGTCGTCACATTGCCGTGCTCGCCGCCGAAGTGCGCGACCGAGAAGCCCGAAGCACGCGCTTCGCGCGGCGCGAGCAGCGCCCCCGTTACCAGCAATGGAAGGCCTGCCCGCACGAGCGATCGAGTCATATCGAGAGCCGGTAACCACTTGACCGGCTCTGAGCACGTCCTTACGTGAAATGAATTCGACACTTCGCGGAGCCACGCTGCGCAAAAGTTCGCGCGCGCGGATCGCGTGAGCACTCCATGCCGGCAATTTCCCGCAGGTGGCTGTTTGCGTTTCCGCTGGCCTTGCTCGGCCTCGCAGGTTGTCCGGATCCGGCCGGGGAATTCGACGATTTCGAAGCGCGATGGCGCGCGGCCAATCCCGACGCCGGAACAGGCGGCGGCTTGGACGCGGGCCCGTGCACACCTCCGGATCTGAGCGCGCTCAGCGGGCAGTACGTTTTTGCGCTATCGGCCGTGGTCCAGGCGCAAAATCCGATCGTATTTTTGACCAACGTCACCGGTAGTCCCGCGGGTCTAGCGTTCGAGTTCCAGCCGCTCAGCGCCGCGGATCGGCGCACCCCGGTTGGGATGCCGGTCACGCTCGGACCCTTTCCTGTCGCAAGCGACGGCCTCTTGCACGCCGAGCTGCCACCGCTGGTGGTCGCGGCCGAGGCGAATCCGGTCACGAACGGCGAGATCGAAGCGCGGGTCGTGCTGGACGCGCGCATCTGCGACGTCAATGGCTTCTACTGCGGCGTGGTCAGCGGCGACGTCAGCCGCCCGATCCCGCTCAATCTCCAGGGGTCCACGTTCGCGATGGAGCGGCTTCCGAACGGCACACCGCCCCCCGAGCCGTTCATCAATTGCGCACGCGCCCGCGCCGCGCCGCTCGGCTGACACTCAGCGCGTGTGATACGCGCGGTACACGAGCGGCGTCGTGCCGGTCCAGCGCTTGAAAGCGCGATTGAACGACTCGACGTGGGAAAAGCCGAGCTGGAACGCGACTTCGATCAACGAAAGCTTGGTCTTCTGCACCAAAGAAAGCCCGAGCTCGCGCCGCGTCTTGTCGAGCTCCTCGCTGAAGCTCGTGCCCTCTTGATCGAGCTTCCGGCTCAGCGTGCGGCGGCTCATCCTGAGCAAGTGCGCCACGCTCAGCGCGGACGGCTCGGCGCCGGCGCGCAGCGTCTCCGCGATCAGGTGCCGCACGCGCAAGGTGACCCGCGAATCGCTCAGGCCTTCGAGCAGGGTATCCGCGCGGGCGCGGATCAACAAATGCAGCGCCGGATCCGAGAACAGCATCGGCGCGTCTTCGTAGTCGCGCTCGAACACCACTCCGAGAAACGGCGCGTTGAAGCGCACGCTGCCGCCAGTGAAGATGCGCTGATGCTCGCTGCTGTCGGCGGGCGCGGAATAGGGGAACCAGTATTCGGGTCGCGCACCTTTGGGCAGCTCGTCCGCCGCGTGCGCCTGGTGCCAGGCGCTCAGCGCGAAATCCGCCATGTGCCGGGACCAGGGCACCTCGTCATCGAGCCGGATCACGGAGTAGCGCTTCCAGCTTTCGAGCGTGATCGCCAAAGGTTTGGCGATCAGCGGCGCGTAGCGGGCAGCCATCTGCAGCGACTCGCGCACCGTCGGCGCCGTGCGCACGACGTAGTCGAACGTGCCGCCGGTGCCGAAAGCCAGCGTGCGCCCGAGCTTCAGACCCAGCGTTTCGTCGCGCAGGCGCTCCGAGGCCACCGCCACGACTCCCTGCGCCTCCCGCAGCGGAAGCCGCGCGTCGAGGTCCAAGCTGGCAACTTGTTCCGGAACGAGATCCCGGAGCGCTTCGTTGCCCCAGGCGAGCCGCATCATCGGCTGCACCATCCGAACCGAGCAAGTCCCTTGCATCGTTACCGCCCGACTTCGGATCGATAGTAGCACTGGTCAGTGGTGTGGCCTCGTGGTCATCCCTCCTTTTCTTTTCGATTTCTCGGAAAAATCCAGATTCAACGCATCTTCGAAAGAGACAGTGAGCGGCGCATGCTGTCCGGCCTTCAGGCCGACTCGCGTCAGTTGGGCGGCTGAACCGGCTCCGCGACCATGTCCGGCGCGTACGCGTTGGCGCCGTAAGCCTTGCAGAAGCCCGCCTCGTCGCCCTTGTACTTCGGGTCGAGCGCGACGAGCGCGGGGCGGATGTGCTGCCAGAGCCCGGTCGGGCCGCCGCCGCCCGAAAAGTTCTTGGCGACGATCAAGAGATCGAGCCCCGCGTGACCGATGATGAATTGCCCGCCGAGTCCTTGCGCGCTCCAGACGCCGACGTCGTACTCCTGAGTGCACACGTGCGGCGCCGTGAACGTGCAGTTGGTCGCCTCGGACAGCCCGTGCGGATAGTGATCCCAGACCGCTGCCGGAGCGCACGGATCACCGCCGGTGCCGGTTCCCGCGCCGCCCGGACCGGTGCCGCCCGTGCGCGCGTTGAGCCAAGTCAGGTAGCCGTACGCCGTGTTCGCTTTTTCGAACGCGGGGTGCGTCATCTTGTAGGTCCAGTCCTGACCCAGGATGCGTTTGCCGCCCCAGACGCCCTGATGCATCACGAGCAGACCGACGCGCGCCATGTCGTGCAAGGTGGTGCTCCAGGTGTAGGCGTAGGTCTTGTTGGTCGAACCGCTGCTCCACGTCGATTCGGTCATGCCGAGCGGCTGGTAGAGGAACTTCTTCGTGAACTCCTCGATGTTCGGTCCGAGCCGCGCGGAGTCCTGCGCGATCGCCGCGTTGACGACGTCGCTCAGGCGGTTGATCTGCACCGAGCCCACCGTGTCGTACGAGTAGACGAGGCTCGAGTAGGCGAGGTTTCGGTTGTGCGCCTCCATCGCCAGAACGTGCGATAGCTTCGCCTCCTTGTTGAAGGTGATCGTGCTCGCGGTCAGCCAGTGATCGGCGCGATCGCCGTCGCTGATGCCGCCGGTCTTCGCACCGGAGCGCGGAATGTTGCGGGTCTCGTAGGCGGCGATGCCGGTCACCACGCCACCGAGCGTCTTGGTCGCCGACCACACTTCGGCCTTGGCGTCGCGGCCGCTCGGTACGTACTCGTGGCACAGTTTCCCGTAGCGGATCACCGCGTACGCCGTGTTGATGCGCGTGTTCGCGGTCTTGAGCAGCGCGGGATCGAGCTTGCACGTCGTCGCGACCTCGCCTTCCGGAACCGGCGTCCAGGGACCCGTGCCCGGATCCTGAAACGGCGGCACGCCGCCGCTGCCCGCCGATCCGCCGGCACCCGATCCAGCGTCCCCGCCGGAACCACTGCCGCTCGCGCCGCCGGCCGCGCCGACTCCGGCGTCCCCGCCGGAACCACTGCCGCTCGCGCCGCCGGCGGCGCCGGCACCGGCGTCACCGCCAGAACCGCTGCCGCTCGCGCCGCCGGGCCCGCTGCCGCTCGCACCGCCGGGCCCGCTGCCGCTCGCACCGCCGGGCCCGCTGCCACTCGCGCCGCCGGGGCCACTGCCACCGATGGCACCAGCGCCGCCGGCGCCGTTTCTGCCGCCGCTTGGGCCGTCCGACATGTCGTCCGAGCAGCCCGAACAGAAGACGGCCGATGAAATAGTAACCGCCAGTGCCCCGATGTGTCCGCGTTCCATGCGGAGGTACTAACCCGCGACCTTCACCACGGAGCACCTTGCGGGGACACAAGGTTTAGCCTCGTTGGCCAAAGCGGGCCTTTTGAAGCTTCGTGATAGTGTTGTCTCGAATGTCCGCGAACCGCGCTGGCCCGCTGTTTTGGCTGCTGCGGACGCGCACTGGCATCTTCGTCACGCTCGGCGGCGCCGCGCTCGTGGTG
>Ga0111538_10002020_pt1 | contig 28543 bp, 23 predicted proteins | sample SoiMethybrSBSTD1_FD_79669 | JGI IMG/M metagenome (GOLD analysis project Ga0111538, IMG submission 79669) | Bulk soil microbial communities from a Populus tree surrounding site in Tennessee, USA - Soil MetaG P. TD hybrid SBSTD1 (version 2)... | ecosystem: Environmental > Terrestrial > Soil >... | reverse complement strand
TGTCCGGAGGGCCGGACGGGCCGGACAGGGCGCGCCGTTGCGTGTCCGGAGGGCCGGACAGGCCGGACAGGGCGCGCCGTTGCGTGTCCGGCGGGCCGGACAGGCCGGACAGGGCGCGCCGTTGCGTGTCCGGAGGGCCGGACAGGCCGGACAGGGGCGCGCCGTTGCGTGTCCGGAGGGCCGGACAGGCCGGACAGGGGCGCGCCGTTGCGTGTCCGGAGGGCCGGACAGGCCGGACAGGGCGCGCCGTTGCGTGTCCGGAGGGCCGGACAGGCCGGACAGCGCGCCCCGGGGCGTGTCCGGAGGGCCGGACAGACCGCGCGGCAGGCGCAAACGTGAGCGGTCCCGTGCCTGGCCGGGGGCGACTCGACAAGAAACGGGGGCTAGCCGCGTGGGTCGCGGGTGCCCTCGAGGTCGAGCCAGTGGAGGAGGGTGCCGGGCGGCGCGCGCACTTCCAGCTCGACCACGCCGCGTGACGGGATGGCGCTGCCCGAGACGTCGCCGCCGGCCGGGCCGACGCTCGCGCCGCCGATCGACTCGCCGTCGAGCCAGAGCTCGATCGCGACCTCGTGGTCACTGCCGGGCGGCGCGGCGGCGTGCAGCCGGAAGCCGATCTGGTCCCGGCGGTTGAAGCCGAGCAGGATGGTGGCGTGATCGCCGGAGAGGGCGGTCGTCTTCGGCGCCGGTCCGGCCTTCAGGCCGATCAGGCGAGGCGAGCGCGGATTCGCGAGCTTGATCCGGTCGCGCTGCTTGCCCTTCAGGCTGTTCAGGCCGGGATAGAGCTCGGCCAGCTGGTGGACGCCGACCAGCTTGTCGTAGGCCTCGAGCTCCGTGTCGTGCCGCCGGGCGAAGAGGATCCGGGCCGGCAGGTTGGCGAGCGACGAGGCGGCCCCGACCACCGGCCCGAGGTACCCGCCGATGTCCTTCTCGAGTACGGTCGCCGCTGCCGTCCCGCCCTGGATCCGCACGGTCGAAGACGACTGGCTGCCGGCGAAGACGAGGTTGCCGGCGGCGAGGAGCGCCGCGATGGCGTAGACCGCGGCGACGCCGCCTCGGCGGATCCACAGCCACCGTCGGTCGGCGGGAGCCGGCCAGGCGACCAGCGCGCCGAGGCCGACCGCGAAGGCGACGAAGGTGGAGTCGAAGCGGCGGCCACCGAACGAGCCGCCCGCCCACCAGTCCCACACCGCGCCGTTGACCCAGGCCTGGAGCAGGGTGCCGGCGATGAGCGCGACGCCCAGCCGCGGGATGCGCACCGCGGCGACCAGCAGGCCGACCGCTGCCAGCGCGTAGAGCGGGCTCCACGGGAAGAGGCCGTTGCGCGACGAGAACAGCGTCTCGCAGAGCGCCGGATGGTGCCACCACATGAAGTCGGGACCCTGCGGTGTGGTCAGCGCTTCGCCGTAGACCGAGCTCCAGGCCCAGAGCTGCGGCGCGAACACCAGGAGTGCCAAGAGGGCGGCGGCGAGCCAGCGGGGCGCCAGCTGTGCGGCCAGCTGTCGCCGCCAGCCCTCTCGGCCGGCGATCCGACTGATGTCGTCGAGGCAGGCGGCGGCCAGGAGAACCCCCCAGAGCGCGCACTGCGGCCTGGCCAGCGCGGCGGCGCCGAGCAGGGCGCCGAGCCCGAGCCAGGTGCGGAGCGAACGCGGGCCATCCCGGTAGCTGGCGTCCCATCGGTCGACCAGCAGCGCGACCCAGAAGGTGGCGAACGGGTGGGCGTAGCCCGGCTGGCGGATCGCGTAGTAGACGACCGGCCCGGCCGCCGCCAGCAGGATGGGGACGGCCAGCGCGCCGTAGCGCGCGCCCAGCCGGCGCCGCACGAGCAGGCCGACTGGCAGCAGCGCGGCCAGCGAGAAGAGGAGCGAGAGGTAGAGGACCGGCTTCACCTCGCCGGGCGAGAAGCCGTCGCCGCGCGTCACCGCGTGGGCGGCGACGAAGACCGGCGCCTCGAACAACGCCGGCCCGATGCCGAACACGTTCGAGTAGCGCCCGGTCTCGGTCTTGCCGAATCGGTACCAGTTGCCGGTGACCTTGTACTCGTCGGCGAAGTCGAGATCACCGTCGGCGAAGAGCGACGGGAGGTAGGCGTGGTAGTACCAGGCGTCGGCGGTGAGCTGGGCGGTTCGCCCCTGGGCGCCGTGCCCGGCGAAGAACCAGACGGTCGCCGCCAGCCATAGCGCCGCCGCGGCGACCAGCGCGGCGCGCCGCGGCCCGCTCTGCCACGCTGCTCGCGCGAGCTGTCCGATGCGGCGCCGCGCCCGGCTCAGTCTTCCGTCGTCTTCACTCGCCGAAGTCCGCACCCGACCGCGGCATGATACGCCGGCGATCGAAGCGGGTCATCATGACGCCGGTGATCGGGTCCTGCCCCATGCGGGCGCTCCAGTCGGCGTCCTGGTAGAGCCGGTTGTAGACCACCAGGGTGCCGTTCACCCGCCACAGGTTCTGGTCGGCGCAGGCTGCGTTGTCGGCCGAGCAGTCGTAGGGGTTCTCGACCGCGCTCACGTCCATCACCCGCACCAGCATGCCCTCGTACATCTCGTTGTTGGCCTGCGCCACGCTCAGCTCGATGGGCTCGATCGACTCGCCGCTGCCGGTCTTGGTGACGACGGCGTCGGCGAGCTCGGTGTCCCCGAAGTACTCGAGCACCTCGCCGCTGGCGTCCACCTTGTCGCCGACGACCACGCCCGCGTTGGGCCCGGTGAAGACGTGGATGCCGCCGTTCCGGGTCGCGCCTGGCGCCTGCACCCAGACGCCGTTGGCCCAGATGCCGATCACGACCGCGTCGCGGATCATCACGGCGGTGCCCTCGGTGACCTCGCCGGTCTGGATCTCCTCGATGGTGGCTTCCTGCGCCGGCTCGGGACCGCACACCGTGTTCGGGTTGGCGGCGTCGGGGCAGAAGTCGCAGGTGTCGCCCTTGGCGTCGTCGTCGGTGTCGGCCTGATCGGCGTTGACCTGGAAGGGGCAGTTGTCGGCCATATTGGCGGCGCCGTCGCCGTCGAGATCCTCGCCGACCGGCGTCGGATCGCAGGCGTCGCCCTCGCCGTCGCCGTCCACGTCGGCCTGCACGCCCTCGTCGATCGGCCTGAGCGGGTTGAAGACGTCGGGGCAGTTGTCGCCGCTGGTGATGCCGTCGCCGTCGGGATCGCCGTCGGCGGCCAGCCCGCTGAACTCGCCCGGGCGCGACGGCACGCAGGTCGGCTCGGCGTCGGGCTCACCGCAGAAGAAGGCCGGATAGGCCGGGTTGCCCGCCGCGACCTGGCCGGCCAGCGCCGCGTAGGTGACGCCGAACTCGCGCTCGAGGCAGACCGAGCGCGGGCTGCCGCAGACGTCGAGCGCCTCGCAGCCGTCGTCGAGGCCATCGACCACGTCGGCTTCGCCGAACATCGCGCGCCCGGCCTTGACCACCAGGAGCACGTCGGCGGCGCCCGCCTCGAGGACGGCGCGGTGGTGGACGCCGGGGCCGCCGACGAACACGGCGATGTCGGCCAGCTTGCCCGGTTCGAGGGAGCCGAGCAGGAGATCGCTGCCGGTCGCGATGGCCGCGTTGTAGGTCGCCATCTGCCACAGCTTCTCGTCGGAGAAGTAGCCGCCCAGGTTGGTCTTGTTGTACTGGTCGGCGCAGGCCAGCTCGCGCAGCATGTTCATCGAGCCGGAGTAGGTCCAGTCGGTGCCCAGCGCGACCACGCCGCCCAGCCGGTCGAGGATCTGGACCAGCGCGGTGTGGCCGTACAGGCTGAGGTTCGAGCGCGGCGACCAGATGAGGCGAGTGCGGTCGTGCGCCATGTTGTAGTAGTCGGCGGCGTTGAGACCGATGCCGTGGATGTGGGTGTCGTTGTGCTCGGTGAAGTCCTGCCCGTTGTCGAACGAGGTCGACTGGCAGCGGAACTCCTCGGCCGCGTAGTCGTCGATCCCTTCGGCGACGTGGGGCAGGAAGGCGTGCATCTCGGAGGCCTCGACCTCGTCGAACTTGTAGTTCCAGCCGCACTCGCCGTGGAACTCCTCGTTGGAATCGCCGAGCGAGAAGGTCTCGAACTCGACGTCCTCGAGGCCGAGCGCGCGGTCCTCGTCGGCCAGCTGGTCGAGGTTTCTCACCAGGCCGTCGGCGCGGCCGGAGCCGACCATCGACGTCACGCCGCCGAGCAGCATGCGCACTTCGCCCCAGCGGGTCCCGGCGCCGGTCGCTCCGGTGCCGTGCGGGTTGGACGGCGTCGACAGCCCGCCGCGCCAGTCGTGGCGGTGGTCGTAGCGGGTCTCGCCGTGATCGATCGGCTCGCCCTCCGTGAAGGTGATGTGGTCGTGCGGGTTGATGAGCGCGGGCGAGATGACCGCGTCGGGGCACGAGATGGTCGTCGCGTCGGCGGCGGCCGGATCGACTCCGCAGTCGCATCCGGTGCACAGGATCGCGGTCCCCTCGTAGAGGACCGAGCCATTCTCGAAGACCGTGCCCTGGCCGAGCACGGTGCCGCGCAGGAGCACCGCGCTGCCGCTGCCGGCCTGGATGTCGCACCCGCCGTCGGAGGCGGGCGGCACGGGATCCGGGCAGACCACGACCTCGCTGCCGCCGCCGCCACCGTCCGGGTTGTCGCCCGGGCCGGCGTCGGGGTCGTCGTGACCACCTCCGCCGCTGGTCCCGCGGCTGCCGCAGGCGATCGAAAGCGAGAGAGACGACAGACAGACCAGAGACAGAGCGAGTCCCCAGGGGCGGCGCATCGTGGCGGCCTTATAACACTGACATCTACGATGTGAACCGGAATTGTGCGAGTGCACTTACATGTGTCACGAGGTGGGTCCCGGGCCGGATTTCGTGCCAGCCCGGTCGCGCGAGGCGACGAATTTCTGAGCGCGAGCGGAACGAATCCGCGCCGTTCCCGGTGGCACCCGGTTTGCTCACCTGACCCCCGCCGTGCGCGCTCGCGTCGCCATCCTCCTTCTCTTGGCCGCCGCATGCGGTGACGACGCGGATCCGGCAACCGCTGACGCCGGGACGGACGCTGCGCCGGTCGGGCAGGGCAGCCAGGCCGAGGGGGATCTCGTCGTCAACGAGGTCGCGCCACAGGGCGACTGGGTCGAGCTCTTCAACCGTTCGGACCGCGATCTCGATCTCTGCGACTACTTCCTCACCGATCAGATGGACCGGCTCGACCACTACCTCGCGCTCGGCGGGGCGGCGCCGCCGGATCCCTGCGAGCCGAGCATGCTGGCGGCTGGCGCCTACCTGGTCATCGCCACCGACGACGGCAGCGAGCCGGGGCATGCGCCCTTCCAGCTCGCCTACGCCGACGAGGTGCACGTGGCGCTGTGGACCGGCCACGTGGTGGACGGCCTGCTCTACGTCATGCTCGGCGAGCCGGGCCAGTCGCTGGCGCGCGCGCCGGACGGCCAGGGGTTGTTCTTCCCGGCGGCGCCGAGCCCTGGAGAGGCGAATCCATGAATGGCGGCGCGAAGCCCCTCTGGCTCGCGGTCGTCCTCGCCGGCGGCGTCGCCACCGGCTGCGGCGGCGACAGCGATGGGCCGCACGAGTGCGTGGTGCCGGACGGGGTCGACCCCGACTGGAGCGGCGAGCTCGGCTGCGAGAGCGACTACGAGCTCCTGTGGGACGACAACCAGGACGCCATCTTCGCCCACACCCGCTCGATCAACTGGATGATCGACCGCGAGGACGACGACACGATCTACTTCATCGACACGACCGAGTACGTCCTCCATTACTTCTTCGCCGCCCGGTACCTCGACTACGGCGAGCCCTACACTCCGGTCGGCACCCACGCCGAGTTCAACATCCTCAACTATCGGCGCGAGAACCGTCGCTTCGTGATGGGCAAGGTGGTCCGCTACCTCGACCAGGGCCTGCTCACCATCGAGTTCGCCGCCGGCGACAGCGCCACCGCCGACATGATCGCCGACGCCTACCAGCGGGTGAAGGAGTCGATCTACGACGGCGACCAGCTGGTCTACCGCCCGGTCTCGGCCACGCAGGAGGAGATGCTGCCCGAGCTCGAGTCGCGCATCCCGGTCATCCGCACCGAGGCGGTGTTCCAGGGCCAGAGCTACCAGCCGCTCAACCAGCACGTTGGTTTCGGCACGCTGCGCTTCCGCCAGCTGGTCGAGCTCGAAGGAGAGCCGCTGTTGCCCACCGACATCGTGGTGCTCGACCGGGTGCCGAACGACATCACCCTGGTGTCCGGCATCATCACCGAGGAGTTCCAGACCCCGCTGTCGCACGTCAACGTCCTGTCGAAGAACCGCGGGACTCCGAACATGGCGCTGCGCGCGGCGTTCGACGACCCCGCCCTGCGCGCGCTCGAGGACCGGCTGGTCAGGCTCGAGGTGGGGCCGCAGGACTTCACCATCGCCGAGGCGGCGCCGGCAGACGCCCAGGCCTACTGGGACTCTCTGCGCCCGGCCGAGCCGCTGTCGCCCGACTTCGATCTCACCGCCGAGGCCCCGATCGATCTCGACGACGCCGGCGTCGGCGACGCGATCCGGATCGGCTCCAAGGCCGCCAACCTGGCCGAGGTGGCGAAGATCCGTCTGCCCGGCGATCAGCCGATCGCGATGCCGGAGGACCCGTTCGCCATCCCCTTCCACTTCTATGACCAGTTCATGAACGAGAGCGGCCTGTACGCCGAGGTCGATGCGCTCCTGGCCGACGCCCCCGATCTCACGCCGCAGGAGCTCGGCGAGCGGCTGTTCGATCTGCGCTGGAAGATCTACCGCGCCCCGATGGACGCCGCGGTGCGCGACCTCATCACGGCGGAGGCGGTGAGCCGCTGGGGCGCCGACGCCCGTATCCGCTTCCGCTCCTCCACCAACGTCGAGGACCTGCCCGACTTCTCCGGCGCCGGCCTCTACACCTCGGCGGGGGCCGACCTGGCGGGCGGGCCGCAGGCGGTCGAAAACGCGATGAAGGTGGTGTGGGCCTCGGCCTGGAACCAGCAGGCCTTCATCGAGCGCGACTTCTACCGGGTCGACCACGCGAGGGTGCGCATGGGCCTGCTCGTCCATCCCGCGATGCCGGACGAGATGGCCAACGGGGTGGCGGTGACCATCAACGAGTTTGCCGAGAACCGGCCGGCCTTCTATATCAACGGGCAGCTGGGCGAGGTCTCGGTGACCAACCCGACCGGCCTGGCGGTGCCCGAGCAGCTCCTCTACTACACGTGGTACGAGGAGCCGGAATACGAGATCATCACGCGTTCCTCGCTGGTGGCGCGCGTGCCCGACTGGCCGAGCTACCCGGCCCTCCTCACCGAGTCCGAGCTGGAAAAGCTGGCGGAGTACCTCACGGCCATCCACAATCACTTCAAGGCGACGGCCGGACCGGACCCGGACTTCGCCATGGACGTGGAGTGGAAGCTCGGGCCGGGACGAGAGGTCGTCATCAAGCAGGCCCGGCCCCTGGTTCGTCGCTGACCCGTACGTAGTACAGTGCCTGTGCCGATGTTCGTGGTCTTCGAGGGGATCGACGGCAGCGGGAAGACGGCGGTGTCCAACCGCGTCGCCAAGCGCCTGCGCGCCGCCGGGACGGCGGTCGAGCACGTTCGCGAGGAGGGCGAGTTCGCCTCGTCGCTGGTCCGGCGCCTGCGCGAGTTCGGCAAGGACGCGCGCAACCTGGCGCTCGAGCCGGCCGCCGAGATGTGCTTCTACCTGGCGCGCGAGGCGCAGGTGCTCGCCGAGCTGACGAGGCCGGCCCTGGCCCGGGGCGGCACGGTGTTCGCCGACCGCTACCTCTACTCGGTCGAGGTGCTGAGCCAGGTCGGGCGCGGCCTGCCGGCCGAGCCGGTGCGCGCCGCCATCGAGGCGGTGGCGGGCGGGGTGTGGCCCGATCTGGTGGTACTGCTCGATGTCGACCCGAACATCGCGCGGGCGCGGCGGCGGGTGAGCAAGATCGAGGCCCGCGGTGCCGGCCGCGCCGCCAGCAGCGGCGGCCGCAAGGGGCTCTCCGGCGTGGGGTTGCAGCGCCGGATGCGCGAGGGGTACCTGGCGCTGGCCGCGCGCGAGCCAGACCGCTGGCTCGTCATCGACAATGGCGCGGCCGATGCAGAGCTGGATCGGACTGTGGAGAAAATCGTCACCGCGATCCAGGCCCGCCAGAAGGGCGGGCTGAAATCGAAAACGGCGGGATCCGCGCCGGGATCGGGGACGGGATCGGGATCGGGGACGGGGGTGGAGTCGGGATCGGGATCGGGGTCGGGGGCGGCAACCGGGGCGGGGACGCTCACCGAGCGGTTCTTCGCACATGTGGAGGCGCGGGCGGTGCGCGAGCCAGGGGTGGCGGCCTACTTCATCGCCGGGCTCGGGCACCCACTGGCGACGGAGTGGCGCGACAAGCTCAAGGACCCGTCGCCCCACGTGGTGGCGTACGGCCTGCGCGGGCTCGGCGATGATGAGGCCTGGCGGCTTCGCGAGGAGCTCGAGCCGGTCGCCGGCATGCTGGTGGCTCGCTCGATCGACGGCATCGACGTGGAGGGAGAACGGGCCGACGCGACCCGCGTGCGGCTGGCCGAGGCCTTCCCGGAGGCGGTGCTCGCGACCCTGGACGGCAACGACGGCGCCATCGCCTGGGCGCTGCGCGAGCGTCTGGAGGCGCGCGACCTGGTCGCGGTCGTCAGCTCGCTCAAGCGCATCGGCAGCGAGCGGGCGTGGGAGCTGCGACGGCGCCTGATCCGCCAGATGGGCGGCGAGACCGCGCTGGCCGATCCGCGCGTGGCCGAGCCCCTGGTGGGTTCGCTCCGCGGGCTCGGCGGGGCGGAGGCCTGGGAGCTCCGCCGCCGCTGCGCCGAGGCGGCGCCGGTCGCAGCGCTCGAGTCGTTGACCGAGCTCACCGACGAGGAGGCCTGGGGCTGGCGGACCCGCTGGCTCGAGCGGGCTCCGCGCCCGGTCCTGCGCAGCCTCCTGCGGCTCGACGACCCGCGCGCCTGGGCCATGCGGCGTCAGGTCGGCGCCTTCGTCAAGGAGGCGCTCGATTCCATGACCGGGATGGATGGGCGGGAGGCGTGGGCGCTGCGCGACGAGCTGGTCGAGCGCTGGCCGTCCACCGCGGTCAAGTCGCTCGGCCCGCTCTACGCGGGCAAGCGCGGGCGCGCCCTGGCAGACCGGGCGCTGGCCCTGCGGGCCGACGACATCTCGCTGCTCAAGCACCTGACCGCGCTCATGCACGACGCCGCCGCGACAGCGCGCCAGTGGGAGGACGCCGAATAATGTTGCCCCACGAGATGGCCGAGGGGGGTCCGCTCATCACCTACCGACACCTCGGCTTCGAGAACTTCGACATCGCGGTGCTGCTGGTGATGGCCGGACGCATGGCGGTCGCCGCAGCCCTGGCATCGCTGGTCGCCTTCCGGCCGTGGCGGCGGCTCATGCACTGGCACTTCGAGCCGCCGGAGAGCGGGGCGCAGGTGCTCATCGCGGTGGCCGGCGGCCTGATGACCGCGGTCATCGGCAACAACGTGGCCCTGGCGTTCGCGCTGGTCGGGCTGGGCGGCTTCATCCGCTTCCGCTCCGGCATCAAGGACCCGCGCGAGGCGGGCGTCATGTTCTTCATGATCGGCATCGGCATGTCGTGCGGCATCGGCAGCATGCCGCTGGCCCTCACCGCCACCGCCTTCGGTCTGGTGCTCCTGCCCGCACTCGATCTGGCCGACCGCCACCGCCGCCGGTTCGCCCGCCGGCGCATCCGCTTCGGCGACATCAAGGATCCTCGCACGCTCGAGCCGGCCATCCGACTCGCGCTCGACCGCGCCGCCTCGGTGCGCGGCTCGCGCATCGCGCTGAAGAACGACGAGGTGGTGGTCGACATCCTCGGCGACAAGATCGCCAGCGCCGGCCAGGTGATCGAGCTCCTGGCCGCCGCCGGCATCCAGTTCGACGGCGACATCTCGGTGGAGGAGATCTGATGGCGCTGGTCGGGCTCGCGCCGCCTGCGTCGATCGCCGCTGCGCTCGCCGCTCTGCTGGTGCCGCCAGCGGCCGCCTGGGCCCAGGAGGACGCCAGCGACAACGCGACAGCGACACCGGCACCGGAGACGACGCCAGCGCCGGCGCCGCCGCCGGACGTGATGGCCGAGGCCGGGGCGACCCCGGGGCATCCCGACTGGAGCCTCGAGTACGGCGGACGCCTGTTCGTGCGCGACACCTTGACCCGGGTCGATGTGGCCGACGACTCCATCTGGCGGCACGACCGGGCGCTCGATCAGGCGCGCCTGTTCGCCACCTACGACCGCAAGAAGCTGCGCATCGCCTTCGAGGTCGAGCTGGCCGGCGGCGACGCCGACCTGAAGGACACCTACATCCGCCTCAAGCCGGTCGACCTCTTGTGGATCCAGGCCGGGCGCTTCAAGGTGCCGATGAGCTTCCTCTGGCAGGAGTCGAAGTGGAGCCTGCCCGCCATCGAGCGCGGCGTCCTGTCGGAGCTGGAGCAGGACAACCGCGGGCTGCCGTTCGGCGGCATCCGCGGCGAAGGCGTGAGCCTCGAGGCGCGCCCGGCCGTGCTGCTCGAGCCGCGTTTCACCGTCGCCCTGTTCCACAACCCGCTCGCCACCGGGGCCACCCCGCTCGATCCCAGCGAGGACGTGACCCAGGACCTGTACGCGCGTATCGAGGTGGAGCCGGGGCCCTGGCTGCGCGCCGCCGCCTCGTTCGGCTGGGTCGGCTACACCAGCCGGATCAGTGCCGTCGAGTCGTACGAGCACATGCCGATGGGCGGGGTCGAGCTCGCGGTCGACAGCCACTATCTGCGCGCCTGGCTCGAGGGCTACGTGGGCGAGAGCTTCCTCTACCAGCCGGATGGCCAGACCTCCGGCACGTTCGCCGCGGCGCGCGCGCTGGTGGCCGGGCGCTTTCGCCGGCCGGTCGACGCACTCTGGCGCGTCGAGCCCTACGTCGAGGTGAGCGTGCTCGACCCGACAGGCGACGAGAGCGGCGACCGGCTGACCGAGGTGGCCGGCGGTACCAGCGTGGCATTCAGCAAGCACTGGCGACTTCAGCTCGAGATGGCGGAGAGGATTGCCGAGGGGGTGCTCGCCCCCGTGGCCGACAGCACACTCATCCGGCTGCAGCTGGGCGCAGCCTTTTCGGAGGCGGTACAATGAGGACTTTCATGCGAAGCGTACTGACGATGCTGGCAGCCGGGGCCCTGGTGGCGCTGGCTGCGCTGGCCGGCTGCAGCGGAGATGACGACGGCAGCGGATCGGGCACCTGCGGCTTCGAGTCGGACGAGTACCTGCCGTACCAGCCAGGCTTCAGCTGGTCCTACAGCATCACCGACCTGGTGTCCGGGGCGAAGGAGATCAAGGAGCAGCACCTCGAGCCGGAGATGGAGCACCCGGAGTTCGGCAGCGTGATGACCCAGGTGACCGGCAAGCTGAACGGCTCGACCATCAGCCTGGTGCGCAAGGAGGGCGATCGCGTGCTCCGCTTCCAGCAGGAGGACCGGGACGCCTCCGACACGCTGGAGCAGACGACCACCTACGACCCGGCCGAGATTCGCATCGACGAGTCGGCCGAGCGCACGATGGCGGACGCCGAGTGGGACGAGGAATACACCGAGACGATCGACGACCCGGTGAACGGCACCACGGTCATCCCGACCGTCGATCACTGGGTGGTGCTGGGTGTGGACGAGCCGTGCGAGTCGCCGCTCGGCATGTTCAGCTGCATCCGGCTGCGCCGCACCCGCACCATGGGCGGCATCGCGGAGAAGGAGTTTCACTTCGCGCGCGGCATCGGCAAGGTGCGCGAGATCGGCGCCAACCAGGTGGAAGAGCTCACCGCCTGCGGGGCGGAATAAGCAGGCGCCACGCCCGGTTGTGTGTATGTAAACCGCGCCGCTTCGTGGCGCGTTGGTACACACCATGGGGCGGAAGACCAAGACCAGTATCAGTTTGTGGGCCGTCATCGAGGGCATGCAGAAGCGGCTCGAGGCGGAGGGGCTCGACCGCGATGTCGTCGATGCCGCGGTTGCGCGCGGGATCGAAGCCCTCCTCACGCTTCCCGATCCGCGAGAAGTCGTGATGCCGCGGAAGAAGAAGAACGGCGTCCTGTGGCTCAGGCCACGCGCGATGGCAAAGGCCTGATCAGCGGCCGGTCGGCAGATCCTGCAGCGGACAGCCGGGATCGAGATACATCGTCAGCTTCCGCTTGAGGTAGTCGATGGCGCGCCGGCGCCAGAGCATGCCGGGGTCCTTGCCGGTCACGTGGACCACGCCCTCGCCGAGGATGAGCTCTCCCTCGATCGACACCACCAGGTACTTGCCCCGGAAGCTTCCCTTGTCGCCCGACCAGACCACCTGGATCCCGTGGCGGTTGTGCAGGTAGTCGCCGAGCCGGGCGAGACGGACACGCGCATCCTCCTTGACGAGCGAGTGCGGGTAGTCGAATTTCATCGGGGCAGCACTCTAGACTAGCACCACCGAGCGGGCGTGTGCCCGGTCAGCCGCCGGTCTCGGGCTGTTGCTCACCCGGTGCCGGCGACGGGGTCTGGCCCGGGCTGGCCGGCGCGCTCCCCGGCGCGCTCTCCGGCTTCTCCGGCTTCTTCGGCATGCAGTGCGGCAGGTCGGTGGCGGCCTTCGCGTTCTTGATGCACGCGCGGGTCCCCTCGCTCCAGCCATTCTTCTCGCAGGCCTTGGCCATCTCCTCCTTCAGCGAGGGGATGAGGCTCAGCGCCTGCGCCTTTCTCGTCTCGTCCTTGCTTCCCTCGTGGTCCCGGTCGATCTGCTCCTTGACCAGCGCGGCGTAGGTGCTCGCCGCCGCCTTGCAGTCGGGAGCATCGCTCTTCTTCTTGCACGCCGTGGTCGCGCCGAGGGGCAGCGCGAGGAGCAGCACCAGGAGTGGTCGCATCATGTCCTCCGGCGGCGATTGAACCGCAACCGGCCGCGCTTGTCACTGTACGATGCGGCCGCGGATGACGGCGCCTCGCGCAGCACCCCTCGCGGCGATGGTCGGCCTCCTCTGGCTCATCGGGTTCGCACCGGTCCTCGTCGGCGGGCGCACCTTCGCGGGCCCGGTGCACGCCGGCGACACCCTGGTCTGGCACCAGCAGGTGGCGGACGCGATCGCCGGCGGCCACCTGGCCGAATGGGACGACACGAGCGGTCTCGGCCAGCCGCTGGCCGGCGCGCCGCGCCGCGCGGCGCTGTATCCGCCGGTCTGGCTCGAGGCGCTGGCGCCGATGCCGTGGGCCGCCGATGCCGACCTCGTCCTCCACCTCCTCCTCATCGCCATCGGGGTCGCGCTCTGGTCGCGCCGGCTCGGCGCCGATCCGGTGAGCGCCGCGGCGGCCGGAGGCGCAGCGGCCACCTCCGGGTTCGCCACCTCACTCGTGGCGGGTGGCGGTGCCGTGATGGCGGCGGCCTGGTTGCCGCTGGTCGGCTGGGCTGCGTCGCGGCTCGACGGCGAGCGGCGGCTGGCACCGGCCGCGACCGTGGCGGCGGCGGGCGGCGCCATGCTGCTCGCCGGCCCGAGCGGCGCTGCGCTCGCCGCGCCGCTGGTCGCGCTGGTCGCGCTGGTCGCCAGCCGGGCGGGAGGTCGGGCGTTCGCTGCGCTCACCGCCGCGCTGGCCGGCGCCGTCGTGCTCGGCGCGGCGGCGCTGGTCGCGGCTGCCGCGGTCGGCGGCGAGGTCGATGCGGGCGGCGGCGCAGCCGGCGGGCTCCACGCGGTCGACCTCGGGCTGCTGGCCTGCGCCGCGGTGGCCGCACCGCGCGCGCTGCCGCTGGCGATCGCGGCCGGGCTCCTCCTCGCGAGCGGGATCGCGGTGCCGGTCGCGCGCGAGGCAGCGCTGGCGGGCGGCATGGCGATCGGGTGGCCGCTGGTCGGGGTCGGGCTGTCGCGTCTGTTCGGCTACCTGGTGGCGAGCGGCGAGCGATGGCGGGCGGCGGCCGCCGCGCTGCTGGCCGTGGCGGTGCTGGGACCACCGGCGGTTCGCGTCTGGCGGTCGCTGGCGCCGCGCGGCGAGCTCTCGCGCGCACCGGCGCTGGTCGCGTCGATCGCGGGCGACCGCGAGGTGCCGGCCCGGATCGCCTGGCCCGACCGCGCGGCGCATCCGTACCGCGACGCCCCGCCGCGCACGGCGGCGCGCTTCGGCTTCGCCTACCTGCCGGGCGACGGCGACGCGGAGCTGGTCCGACTCTGGCGAGCTTCGAGCGGCGCCGGCGAGCGCCTGCTCGATCTCTTCGGGGTCGAGTACGTCCTGGTCCCCGAGAGCGTCGTGGTCCCGGCCGCGCTCGAGGTGGTCGGCGCCACCGCAGGCCGCGACTGGGTCCTGGCGAGGAACGCGCAGCGGCGGCCGCGCGCCTTCGTCGCGCCCCGCTGGACCTGGCACCGCGACGCCGCGGCGCTCACCGCCGATCTGTTTCCCGCCGCGCCCGATCAGCGGTCGCACGCGCCGCTCGCCGAGGTGCGCCTCATCGGTGCGGGAGCCGCCAGCCGGGCGCCGCCGCGCGAGCCGGCGCCGCCGTGCGAGGTCCGATCGCCGCGTCCGGAGGAGGTGGAGCTCACCTGCCTCGCGCCGGCCGGCGGCCACGCCGTGCTGCTCGACCGCTTCGCCGCCGGATGGAGCGCCGAGGTCGACGGCGAGCCGGTCGACATCGAGCGGGCCGACCTGCTGGTGCGCGCCGTGCCGGTCGCGCGCGGCCGCCACGTCATCCGCTTCCGCTACCGGATCCCCGGCCTGCGCCTCGGGCTGGCGGTGTCCGCCGCCGGCTGGCTCGCGCTGGCCGCTGCGTCGATCGCCGGTGCCGTGCGGCGGCGCCGGCCCGCCTGATCGGGTACCGACAAGCGGTACTTTGGCGTTCTGGATTGCGAGAAAGAACCGTATCTCTATGCTCGAAGCTCATGGGATACGCCGCCTCCGCCGTCACGGCCAGCCTCAAGCGCGCGCTCAAGAAGCGGCGCATCTCCTACCGCGAGCTCGGCAAGCGGCTGCGCCTGTCGGAATCCGGGGTCAAGAAGATGATGACCGCAGGCGACCTGTCGCTCGATCGGCTGGCCGCCATCTGCGCCGCCGTCCAGCTCGACCTGGCCGACCTCCTCGACGGCGCGCTGCGGGCCCCGCCGGCACCGGTGTCATTCAGCCCGGCGCAGGAGAAGTTTCTCGCCGGCAACCCGGACTGCGCCGCCTTCCTCACGGCCCTGATGACCGCCGGGTTCGACACCGCCGAGGTGGAGCGGCGCTTCCGGCTCGACCGCACCTCGATGCGGATCTACCTCGAGCAGCTCGAGAAGCATGGTTTCGTCGAGCGCCTCGAGGGAGGCGTCACTCGCTCGCGGCTCGGCTCGCTCGAATACGTGCGGGGCGGCGCTGGCATCAAGGACCTCACGCTGGTCTCCCTCGAGCGCGCGCTGGCCGCCGCGCCGGCCGACCGCAAGGTGCGCACCGGCCGCGTCCGCCTCACCCCGGAGAACCTCGATCGGTTCAACAAGGACATCCTCGATCTGCTTCTCCGCTACGCGGTCATCGCCCGCCGCGACGAGCTCGAGGTGCGCGACGATCGGCTGGTCGACGTCTGGGTCATCGCCGCCACCGCCCGCCAGCACCTGTCGGAGGTGCTGGCCATTCCGCGGCGCACCCGCTGACCCTCACGGGTACCACTCGACGCCGACCGTGAAGCGGTACTGGTGGTAGTAGAACGGGATGCCGGTCACCTGCGGGGCCGCCACCGCGATGTCGCCCGGCTTGACCACCAGCTTGAAGTCCGGCCCGAGCGGCAGTGCGAGCCCGAGCGGGTTCCAGCCGACGAAGGGCCCGATCGCCCCGCGGTCGACCCCGACCAGATCGAACAGCATCATGGTCGCGCCGGCGTAGGCGGTGGTCCTGAGCTCCCAGGTGCCGAAGCGTTTGAGCCGCCAGATGACCGGGACGTACAGGCTCGTCACCCCGGGGGCCATGTCGCCCGCCGAGATCGAGAACCACGGGTTGTACTCGAGGTCGAGCCCGAGCCCGACCGTGTCCCACGGGTTCCAGCGCAGGCCGGCCGAGGCCATCGCGGCACCGCGGTCGAAGGCGCCGCCGGCGGCGAGCGAGGCGCCCCAGGTGCGCTCGACCACGTCGGGCAGTTGCTCGATCACCTTCTCCTCGCGATCGAGCGCGCGCTCGGTCTGCGCCGCCGGTGGCTTCGCCTCGTCCTTCGGATCGGCGGGAGCCTGCTCCTGCGCGCGGGCCGATCCGGCGGCGACGAGCGAGGCCAGGAGGACGGCGAGGCCGGCACGCCGGCGGCGCAGTAGCGGCAGGAGGAAGAGGAGGGCGGCCAGCCTGCGCGAGCTGCCCCCCGTCACCGCGCAGCTCGAGGTCGACAGCGAGGCCTCGGGTGCGTCGCACCAGTCGTTGTCGACCGTGCAGCCCGGCTGCTGTTGCGTGTGGAGCTCGAGCACCCGGGCGGCGCGCTCCAGCCGGCCGGCCTTGCCGCCCGCCGGGTCCGCCACCGCGGCCATCAGCTCGGCCGCTGCGCCGGTGGCGGGGACCACGCGCAGCTCGTCGCCGTCGCCGCAGCCGTCGAGCGCCGCCACGTGCGGGTGGCCGTCGCGCGCCGGGTCGCCGCCCTCGAGGTTGCCCTCGATCCAGTTCAGCACCGTGCGCACCTTTTCGCTGTCCGGCTCGCGGAAGGTGTGGGTGTAGCTGTCCTCGAGCGCGTGGACGGCGCGGCCGAGGTGGAAGGGGTAGGCGGCCAGCTCGAGCTCGGTCCGGCCGCGAAAGGTAAGGTGGACCTCGACCGCGACGGTCGCGCTCATGTCGATCTCGTCGCTGCCGCCCTCGCCGAGGGCCAGCGCCAGCTCGGCGAGGATGAAGTCGCGGCAGGCAGCCAGCGCGGTCGCGTCGCCCGCCTCGCCGTCGTCCTCGATTCGCCGCAGGCAGTGGTCCGATTGCCGGTCCGGGTCATCGTGGATCTGCGACAGCGCCGGCAGATCGAACGGGTCGGAGCCGCCGATGTCGTTGTGCCTGACACCGATCAGGAGGGCGAGGGTCCAGGGATCGCCCGACGGCAGCGCGAAGGGGAGGTCGTCCATGATCCGCTGGTCGGTCTCGCCGGCCGCCGGTGGCTCGCGGCCGTCCGGCCAGCCGGCGCTGGCGATGGCGTCGGCGGTGATCTGCTCGTGGCATCCGCTGGTATACGAGGTCTCGATCTCGAAGGCGGCGGCGGGCCGCGTCAGCGCGAGCACGCCCGCGAGAGCGAGCGCTGCCGTCACATGTGAGGCACAGCCGCTCGCGCCGCGCTGGACTTGGCTGCATATGTTCGTCACGGTGCGCCCGAGTGCAACGGGCACGCCATGACCTCGTAAGCTAGCGGACCAGCGCGGTACCGACAGCGCCCGGCTGATCCAGCGCGCGCAGGAGATCGCCCGGAGCCAGCTCGCCCACGATATGGATCGAGCCGACCCGCCCGGTCTCGAGCACCAGGAGCGACTCCTCGATCTTCGGGATCATGCCGCCCTGGATCGTCCCGTCCGCGATGGCGGCGCGCGCGTCGCCGGCGGTGAGCCGCGCGATGCGCGAGGCCGGATCGTCGATGTCGCGCAGGACGCCGCTCACTCCGGTGACCAGCACCAGGTGGTCGGCGCCGAGCGTCTGCGCCAGCTGGTTGGCGATGATGTCGGCGTTGATATTGAGCACCTGTCCGCCCGGATCGGCGCCCAGACAGGCGAGCACCGGCAGGTAGCCGGCGCCGAGCAGGAGGTCGAGGAGCTCGACCCGGAAGCGCACGACGTCGCCGACCAGCCCGAAGTCGATCGGCTCCGGTCCGCCGCCGGAGACCACCCGCGGCGGCCGGCGCGCCGCCTCGATGGCGAGGGAGCTGGCCCCGGTCAGGCCGACCGGCTGGGCGCCGGCCCCGACCAGCGCGGCGCACAGGTCGACGTTGAGCTGGCCGGCCACCACCATCTTCATGACGTCGAGCGCGGCCTGATCGGTGATGCGGCGGCCCGCCACCACCTTGGGCTCCTGGCCGAGCTGCTTCTGCAGCGCGGTCGCCTGCGGCCCGCCGCCGTGCACGAAGAGGATCCGGTCGCCGCGCGCGGCCGCGTCGGCGGCGTCGGTGGCGACCGCGCGCACCGCTCCGCTCTGGAACAGCTCGCCGCCCACCTTGACGACGACGGTGCGCGGCGACCCGCCGGACGGCTCGGGACTCACGGCCAGCTCCCCGGATCCTCGAGCGACAGGCGCTCGTCGAGCCCGAGCACCAGGTTCATGTTCTGGATCGCCTGGCCGGCGCCGCCCTTCACCAGGTTGTCGATGGCGGAGAAGATGGTGAGCGTGCGGGTCCGGCCCGACGGTTCGCCGAGCGTGAAGCCGACCTCGACGTAGTTGGAGCCGGACACCGGCGCCACCTCCGGCAGCCGGTTGGGCGGCCGGCGGACGAACGGCTCGGCCCGGTAGCGGTCGTCGTAGAGAGCGGCGATCCGCTTGTCGTCGAGGCCGGCGTCGACCTCGAGGAAGGCGCTGACGAAGATGCCGCGGCTGAGCGGCGCCGAGACCGGCACGAAGCGCAGCTCGACCTCCTCGGCGCCGGCGTCGCGCAGGGTCTCCTCGATCTCCGGCGTGTGCTGGTGGACCAGCGGCTTGTAGGTCTTGAGGTTGACCGCGCGCACCGGGTGGTGCGTCCCCGCCGACGGCGCGGCGCCCGAGCCGGACGAGCCGGTGATCGCGCAGATGTGGACCGGCCCCTTCAGGAGGCCGGCGGCGGCCAGCGGGATGAGCGCCAGCTCGGTGGCGGTCGCGAAGCAGCCGGGCGAGGCGACCCAGCGCGCCTTCCGGATCCGCTCGCGGTTCAGCTCCGGCAGGCCGTAGACGAACTGGCCGAGCAGCTCCGGCACCGGGTGGACCGCGCCGTAGAAGCGGCGGTACGACTCGGCGTCGCGCAGACGGAAGTCGCCCGACATGTCGACGATCTTGACGCCGAGCTCGATGAGCTCCGGCACCTTGCTGGCGGTGACCTTGTGCGGCAGGGCGAGGAGCGCCACGTCGCACCCGCGGGCGGCTTCGGCCGGCGAGATGTTCTCGAGCACGAGGTCGCTGAGGCCGGTCAGGTTCGGGTGGGCGACCCAGACCGGCTCGCCGACCAGATCGATGGAGGCGACCCGCACCACCTCGACCTCCGGGTGGATGTGCAGGCGGCGCAGCATCTCGGCCGCGCCGTAGCCGCTGCCGCCGATGATGGCGGCCTTGAAGCGTTTGGCCATGGCGGCAGCTTACTGGGCGCCTATACTGCGCGCCAGATGATGAGCGAGCCGAGCGAGCGCGCTTTGCGGGCGGTGGACTCCGCCGAGCCGGGGCTTCTGCCGATGCTTCGCCGGTGGGTGGAGATCAATTCCCATACGGCGAACGTCGAGGGCGTGAACCGGATGGGAGCCCTGCTCGAGGAGGACTTCGGCGGCCTCGGGTTGGCCAGCGAGCGCCGGGCGGGCGATGGTGTCGGCGATCACCTGATCTGGCGGACGCCGGCGTGGGGTCCGGGCGGGGTCGTCCTGGTCGGCCACCACGACACTGTCTTCCCGCCCGGCACCTTCGACCGGTTCGAGGAGGGCGGCGGCCGGGTGCGCGGGCCCGGCGTGCTCGACATGAAGGGGGGCCTCCTGGTCGTGCGCACCGCGCTCGCGGCTCTGGCCGAGGCGGGCCTGCTCGAGCGCATGCGGATCGCGGTCATCTCGGTGGGCGACGAGGAGATCGGCTCGCCGACCTCGCGGCCGATCATCGAGGAGCTGGCGCGCGGCGCCCGCGCCGGGCTGGTGTTCGAGGCCGGACGCATGGACGACAGCATCGTCACTCGCCGAAAGGGCACCGGCAGCCTGGCGGTGACCGCGCGCGGCGTCGCGGCGCATGCCGGGAACTCCCACGCCGAGGGCGTCAACGCCATCTGGGCTCTGGCGCGGCTCATCGATCACATGCAGCGGCTGACCGACTACAACCGCGGCGTGACGGTCAACGTCGGCACCGTCAAGGGAGGCGAGGCGAAGAACACTGTCCCGGCGGAGGCCCAGTGCCAGGTCGACTTCCGCTTCGAGCGGGCGACCGATGGACTCGAGCTGGTGGCGGCGGTGGACCGGGCGGCGCGCGCGATCGCAGCCGACAGCACGGCGACGATGACCATCGGCGGCGGCGTGCGCCGCCTGCCGCTCGAGCGCAGCGATGCATCGGGCGAGCTGGCCGCGCTCTATTCGGACCGGGCCCGACGCCACGGGCTGGGCGGCGGCGAGAGTCCCCTGGTCGGCGGCGGCTCCGACGCCAACACGGTCAGCGCGGTCGGCGTCCCCGCCATCGACGGGCTCGGCCCGCGCGGGCGCGGCTTCCACACCCCGAACGAGTACATCGAGCCGGCCACCCTGGTCCCGCGCGCCAAGGCGCTGGCCGAGACGCTGCTGGCGCTCGCGGTCTAGCTGGAGGCGGACGTGTAGCTCTTGATCGCGGCGCGCCAGAGGAAGCGCGATATCGCCGCGAAGACCAGCGCGCCGCCCAGCGCGGCGAGCGCGGTCCGCGCTTCGAGGCGACCGAGCATCGCCATCGCCGGGTAGGTCGTCATGAGCGCGAGCGGAATGACGAGCGTGAAGAGGATCCGCCAGACGCCGCGGAAGACCTGGATCGGCCAGCGGGCGGCGTCGAACACGGCGCTGAACAGGTAGGCCAGGTTGTCGAGGCGGACCACCCAGAAGGACGCGCTCACGATGAGGATCCAGAGCGAGTAGAGGACCATCGCGGCGGCGAACAGCAGGATGAGCCCGAGCAGGACGTCGCCCGGCGCGGGCGCCGACCCCAGCATGACGAAGGCGGCCACCGCCAGGCCGATGCCGCCGGCGATGTCGACCAGGTTCCACGGCTCGAAGCGGGTGGTCGACACCAGAAACTGGGCGTCGGCCGGCTTGAGCAGGAGGTAGTCGAACTCGCCGGTGCGGATCTTCTCGACCACGCCGATGAGCGACGGGTTGATCGCTCCTTCCATCAGGCCGCGCAGCACGGTGAACCAGGCGATGACCAGGAGCGCGGAGGGAAAGTTCCAGCCGGCCACGTCGTCGCGCTGGTCGTAGAGGATGAGCAGCGGCACCAGGTTCCAGCCCAGCCACCAGATGGACATCGCGCCCTCGATGACGAAGTCGACCCGGTACTGCATCGAGGTGGCGAGCGAGGCCCTGAGCTGGACCCCGAGCAGCCTGCCGTAGCGGGTGAGTGAGGTCACGAGCCGAAGGCCTCGTAGCGGCGGATGCCGGCCCGCCAGACGGCGAGCGCCGCGCCGATGACCGCCGTCACCCACAGCCACTGCAGGCCGAGGTCGCGCAGCACGTCCGTCCGGTCGTGATAGAAGCCGATGGCCAGCTCGACCGGGAAGGCGAGCATGTAGCGGAAGGGCGCCCAGCGCGCGATCGATTGCGCCCACTCGGGGAGGAGGGCGAGCGGGATGAGGTAGCCGGACAGGACCGCGAAGATGCCCAGGTAGACCTCGAAGACGGCGCTCGCCTTGTCAACGAACAGCCCGACCGAGCCGATCATCACCAGCATGAAGAAGGTGAGCAGCCAGGCGCCGAGCAGTGCGACGACCAGCACGCCGATGAGCACCGGATCGGTGATGAGGAGATCGCCGGCGGTCGAGAAGAGCAGGATGACCGCGAAGGGCAGGGCGACCAGGCCGCGCATCGGCACCGACGAGATGTGGGTGGCTGCGTACGTGATGAAGGGATGCACCGGGCGGAGCAGGCGGAACGAGAGCATCCCGCGCCGGATCTCGTCGCCCAGCTGCCACACCACCCAGGAGCCGGTGAGGTTGCGCACGATGAGCGCGCCGACGTAGTAGGCGACGAACTCCCGCTGGCCGAAATTGGCGAACGGCTTCTGGGCCGCCACGCTCGTCCACAGGCCGAGCATGATGAGCGGCAGGGTGGTGGTGAGCATCCAGATGACGAACTCGACCCGGTAGGCGAGCGTCTCTGCCACCCCCACACGCAAGAGCGTCGGGGTCGCGCGCAGGGTCGCGCGCAGCTGCCCCGCCATGTTCAGCTGGCCTCCGCCTCAGCCCTCGACGCCGCCTCCGGCGCACTCCCGGGACGGAAGAGCTCCCGCATGATGTCCTCGACCGGCGGATCCTCGACGCTGAGATCGACCACCGGCAGGTTGGCGAGCGCGTGGCTCACGAGGTCGCGCAGCCGGTCCTGCGGGACGCGCAGGACGATCCGGCCGCCCTCGGAGGAGACGACGTCGCCGAGCCGCTCGAGCTCGGCCGGTCCGATCGCTCCGGTCATGGTGAAAGAAACCAGCTTGTTCGGGTGGACCTTCCTGACCAGCGCGCGCAGGTCGCCGTCGTAGATGAGGTGCCCCTTGTCGATGACGATGATGCGCGGACAGAGCGCGGTCACGTCCTGCATGTAGTGCGAGGTCAACAGGACGGTCGCCTCGTAGCGCTGGTTGTAAGAGCGGATGAACTCCCGGATCGCGACCTGCATCGAGACGTCGAGCCCGATGGTCGGCTCGTCGAGAAACAAGGTCTTCGGGCGATGCAGGAGAGCGGCAGCCAGCTCACACTTCATTCGCTCGCCGAGCGAGAGCTGCCGGGTCGGCTTGGTCGACAGGTTCTCGAGGTCGAGCAGGGCGCTCAGCTCGGCAAGAGTCTCGCGGTACTCGTCGCGCGGCACGTCGAACAGAGCGCGGTTGAGCGCATACGTTTCGGCCGCCGGGAGATCCCACAGGAGCTGGTTCTTCTGCCCCATCACCAGCGTGATGCCCTTGAGAAACGCGGGTTCCCGCCTGCGCGGCTCGAAGCCGTCAACCTCGGCAGCTCCGGACGTGGGATGCAAAAGTCCAGAGAGAACCTTGAGCGTGGTGGTCTTTCCGGCGCCGTTGGGCCCGAGGAAACCGACGCGCTCTCCGCGCTCGATCCGGAACGAAACTCCGTCGACGGCGCGAACGATCTCGTATTTGCGATGGAAGATCGATCGCAGCGCTGCGCCGAGTCCTGCTGGTCGACGGTGCACGCGGAACGTCTTCACGAGATCGTCGACGCGGATCACCGCGAGAACCTTACTCCAACGTCGAGCGGAAAAAATACCTCTTGCCAGGTAGCGCTCACCGCCTTAGGGTCGACGACGGATCCGACGTCGAACGCGCGTGCGTGAAGCACTCCGCCGGCCACCAGGGTCGGCAAACCTGAGCAAGGGGGTGTCGTTGACGGAAGAGTCACCACCGGACCCATATGCATGCCTCTCGACGTGCGTGCCGCGCGGGCGAGGGGCAAGTTGGGATGGCTCGTAGACGCATCGCACAGGTCCGACAGATCCATTCGATGGATCGGGACAAATGCCACGGGCATCAGACCGTGCGTCTGCGGTTAGAAGAATCGCGCGACTGACCGCCGAGCCGAGTGTCGGCACGTACTGACACACCCATCCACGTACCAGACCTGAAGCAATTGGAGGGCGGCGAGCCGAGTGCTCGCCGCTTTCTTTTTTCGGTCACGCTCGTCGCGGTCACGAGCCCTTCTTCTCGTCGTCCCGATCGCGCGCGAACCCGGCGAGCGGCCCGGCGTCCACCGGCTGACCGGCGAGCACCGCGCCGAGCAGCTTCTCGCCGATGCGCGCGAGGTCGAGCAGGGAGCGGATGCGGCCGAGCGCGAAGTCGATGCGCTGGACGTCCTCCAGGCCGGCCGTCTTGCGCCGGCGGCCGAGCGAGGTGACCACCTGCTCGAACGCCTCGATGGCGGCGGCGATCTGGCGCAGCTCGCGCTCGCGGAACACGCGCGACACCATCTTCCAGATGCTGGTCTCCGGTTCGTAGTAGTCGCGCCGCTCTCCCGGCACCCAGCTCTTCTTCACCACGCCCCACTTGGTGAGCTCGGCGAGAGTCATCGACACCGCGCCGGTCGACAGCTGGAGCGTCTGGCCCAGGTCGGCGGCGGCGAGCGGCCGATCGCTGAGATAGAGGACGCACCACATGCGGCCCATGTTGCGTTTGAAGCCCCAGAACTCCATGAGGCCGCCGACCGCGTCGGCGGCGCGCAGGACCGCCTCGTCCTGATCCGGCCCGGCCACGGGCAAATTATACGGGCACGAGCCCCCGGGACCGAAAGTGGGCCCATCCCCTGGATGAGGTAGGATGCGGCCAGGGGTCTAGGATTGGCGAACGGGGTAGGTAAGGTCGGGGGATTCCCCTGGCTCGCGGGTCTGGTCCTGGCGCTTCCGGGCATCGCGGCCGCCGGAGTGGCGGGGGCTATCGGTCTCGGCACGCCGGTCGGCATTGGCCTCGCCGTCGCCGCCGCCGTCTATCTGGCCGTCGAGCTCGTCGTCCTCCAGCCGCGCCTCGAGGTCCGCCTCTCCGGGGCAGCCAGCGGGGAGGCCGCGGCGCCGAGGTTCCTGCAGAAGGCGCTCGAGGCGCGCGACATCGGCGACGTGGCCGAGGAGTTCGCCGACGCCGTGCACGCCGCGCTGGGCCCGACCCGCGCGGTCCTGGTGGCGCCGAGCCCCGACGGCGACATCAGGATCCTGGCGGGCGCCGACGAGGAGGAGACTCCGGAGGGCATGGGGGACGTGACCGGCGCCTTTCTCTTCCTCGGCGAGGGGGTGAGCCCGATCTACCGGGGGGAGCTGGCCAACCAGGAGGGCGAGGGCAGCGAGGAGGCGCGGCGGCTGATGGATCTGCTCGGCGCCGAGGTGATGCTGCCGCTGCGCCACCGCGGGCTCCTCCTGGGGCTGGGCCTCATCGGGCCCCCGATCCACCCCGGCGCGACGCGCCTGGACAACTTCTACCGGGCGATGCGCGCCTACACGACGGTGGCGATCGCCAACACCTACCTCGACGCCGAGGCGCGCGACAGCCGCCGGCTGGCCCAGACCTTCGACCTGGCGACCGCCGTGCAGGAGTCGCTGATGCCGAGCGAGCGGCCGGTCCGCCGGCCCGGCTTTGCGCTGCGCGGCGTGTTCCGCCCGGTGGCCGAGTGCGGCGGTGACCTCTGGGCCTGGCGCGAGCTGGCCGATGACCGGATCCTCCTGGTGGTGGCCGACGCGACCGGTCACGGCGCCGCCCCGGCGCTCCTGGCCGCTGTCGCCAAGGGCACCATCGACGCCCACTGGCTGCTCAAGGGACCCGAGCTCGATCCCGGGCAGCTGCTTTCGGCGCTGAATCGCGCGGTCTTCCGCGCCGGGCGCCGCCGCTACCTGATGACCGCCTTCGCGGCGGTGGTGGATCTGTCGACCGGGCGCTTGACCTTCGCCAACGCCGGCCAGAACTTCCCCTATGTGATGGGCGAGCGGGGCCTCGAGCCGCTGGTCGCGCGCGGCGACGCGCTCGGCTCGGCGCCGGAAACCACCTACGAGACCCGCGGCCGCAACCTCGAAGTCGGCGACCGCCTCGTCCTCTACACCGACGGCTTCATCGACGCCGGGGCTCCCGAGCGCGACCCGTTCGGCGAGAAGCGCTTCCGCGCCGCCATCGCCGGCCTCCAGCACCAGCCGGCAGTGCGGCTGCCCGACCTCCTGGTCGCGCGGGTCGAGGAGTACCTCGAGGGCACCATCATCAACGACGACATGACCTGCGTCGCGTTCGAGATGACCAGCGAGTCCTGACCAACACGGCCATGAATACGACCCAGTTCGGCACAGCAGTCCTGATCTCGATGGTCGCGTTCCTGGTCTGGCTGGCCGTGACGATGCAGCGGGCCCGGCAGAAGAGCCAGCTCTCCGAGGTCGGCGCGGCAGCGCGCGACGCGCTGACGCGGTTCGCCGATCGCGCGCTCGAGCTCGAGACCGTGCACGAGATCCTCACGCACACGAAGGACACCGCCTGGCGTCTGTTCGGCTGCGAGCGGGTGATCGCGTTCGAGCCGGGGAGCGACCGCGGCACCTGGGACGCCTTCGTCCCCGGCGGCGAGGCGCTGGCGCCGGTCCCGGTCCACCTGCGCGGCCCGTTCGCCTGGTTCGTCCACAACCTCACCACCGCGGCACGCGCGGACCTCGCCGACCGGCGGTTCGGCGCCATGCGGGCGCCGCTGCGCGAGCTGATGGATCGGTACGAGATCGATCTGCTCATCCCGCTGGTCGAGCACGGCCGCATGCTGGCAGTGGTCGGGGCGCAGCTCGGGCGGCGGCTGACCCCGCTCGATCGATCGACCTTGATGCTGTTCCGGCTCGAGGTCACCGCGGCCTGCGCCAACGTCAAGCTGCACCGGCAGGCGGCTCACGTGCTGACCCTGGCGCGCGAGTTCGATCTGGCGAGCGCCGTCAAGATCGCGCTGGTGCCCGACGAGAGCGAGGGGAGCGCGGGCCCGCTGTCGTGGGCCGGCCACTACGAGGCGGCCGGGCAGGCCGGCAGCGACTTCTGGGGCGTCTACCCGCTGACCGGCGGGCGGGTGCTGTTCGTCATCGGCGACGCGGTCGGGAGCGGGCTCGGTGGCTCGATGGTCGCCGCGGTGGTCAAGAGCTGCTGCGACGCGGTGCACGACGCGAACGGCAACCCCAGCCCGGCCCGCCTCCTGGCCGCCCTCAACGCGGCGATCTACCGGCCGGCCAGCCCGGCCCACACGCGCTGCTTCGCGGCCCTGTTCGAGCCGAGCGCGCGCCGCGTGGTGTACGCCAACGCCGGCCACACGCTGCCCTACCGGATGGCGTATGGCAGCTCGGGCGCCGCCCTCGGGGTCCTGGCCGGCGCCGGTGCGCTGCTCGGCGACTCGGTCGATCCGGTCTACCGGGAGAACCGCACTCCGCTGGCCAGCCGCGAGTCGTTTCTCCTCTTCACCGACGGGCTGGTCAAGGCGAAGAACCGGGAGGGCGAGCCGCTCGGCGACCGCCGGCTGCAGCGCGTGCTGGCCGGGCTGAGCGACAGCTCGGCGCGCGAGACCCGCGAGGGCGTGCTGACCGCGCTGGCGGCGCACCGCGACAGCGGCCCGCTGAGCGACGACGTCTCGATCGTGGTCGTGCGCTGCAAGCTGGCCTGAAGGGGTATGCTCGCGGCAGGACCATGTCCGCCGTGGTGCGCTGCCCTGTGTGCTACCGGTTGACCCGCGCCGACACGGGCTGTCCAGTCCATCCCGGCGCCATCGCCGAGTGGATCGCGCTGCCCGAGCCCGAGGACCGTTTCCGCCCGGACGTCCCCGGCTACCAGCTCCTGTCGCGGCTGGGGCAGGGCGGCTTCGCGATGGTCTACCTGGCGCGCGGCGCCGACGGGCGCGAGGTGGCGCTCAAGGTCGCCCACGCGCGCGATGACGCCCGGTTCGCGCGCGAGGCGGCGGCGCTGCGCCGGGTGGGACCCCCGACCGTGCCGGAGCTGTACGCCGACGGCGCCCTGGAGGGAGGCAAGCGCTACCTGGTGATGGAGCGGCTGGAGGGTGAGACGCTGACCGATCGGATGGCGCGCTCGCCGGGGAGCGGGGCGATGCCGCTCGGCGAGGTGGTGCCGCTGGCGCACGACCTGTGCGAGGCGCTGGCGCGCGCGCACGAGGTCGGGGTCGTGCACCGCGATCTCAAGCCGCAGAACGTCTTCCTGTGCCGGGACGGGAGGCTCTGCCTGCTCGACTTCGGCCTGGCGCGCGGGGTCGGCGGGGCCGACGAGCTGCGCGCCGCGGCGCCCGACCTGACGCGGACCGGCGAGCGGATGGGGACGGTCCTCTACATGTCGCCCGAGCAGTGCCAGGAGGCGCGCGAGGCCGGGCACCGGAGCGATATCTACTCGCTCGGCGTCATCCTGTTCGAGCTCGTGTGCGGCCGGCCGCCCTTCGTCGGCGACGTGGCGAGCGTGATGGCGGCGCACGTATCGAAGCGGCCGCCGCGCGCCTCGGAGCAGCAAGCCGACCTGCCGGCCGCGATCGACGAGGTCTTCGCGCGCTGCCTGGCCAAGCCGCCGGCGGCGCGGTTCGGGAGCGCGCGCGAGCTGTCGCTGGCGCTCGAGCGGGCGGCCCGGGCGGCCGGTCACCGGGCGGCGCCGCGCAGCACCAGCGACGCGGTGAAGACCTCGGCGCGCCGGCCGGTCGCCCTGCTCGCGCTGCGCTCCAGGCTGCCCGCCGATCAGCTGGCGGCGCGGCTGGCCTCCGACGGCGCGCAGCTGGTGCGGGTGCACGGCGATCGCTACGTCTTCGCGTTCCCCGGCGAGCCGTCGCCGGAGGCGGGGGTGCGGGCGGCGGCGCGCGCGTTCGGCCACGCGGCCGACCAGGAGGAGATAGACGGCGTCCTCCACCTCGCCGAGCTGCGCGTTCGCGAGGGGGCCGGCGGGCTCACGGTGGCGGGCGGCGCGCTCGAGCGGCCGGCCGAGTGGCTGCCGGGCGAAGAGGGGCCGGGGCTGCGCCTCACCGAGGCGGCGGCGGCCGTCGCGGGGCCGAGCATCGGCGAGCGCGATCCGGCCGGGTTCGTCTCACTCGACACCCCGACCGGCAGCCAGGCGGGCGTGAGCTCGAGCCCGGCCGGCAGCGCGGCGCTGGTCGGACGCGATTCGCTGCTCGAGGCGGCGGGGCAGGAAGGCGCCGCCTGCTTCACCGGCGCCTGCCCGACCCTCACGACGCTGGTCGGCGAAGCCGGGCTCGGCAAGAGCCGGGTGCTCCACGCGCTGCGCCAGCGCCTCGCGCTGGTCGAGGTGATCGAGACCCGCGCGCGGC
>Ga0111538_10002018_pt1 | contig 28546 bp, 26 predicted proteins | sample SoiMethybrSBSTD1_FD_79669 | JGI IMG/M metagenome (GOLD analysis project Ga0111538, IMG submission 79669) | Bulk soil microbial communities from a Populus tree surrounding site in Tennessee, USA - Soil MetaG P. TD hybrid SBSTD1 (version 2)... | ecosystem: Environmental > Terrestrial > Soil >... | reverse complement strand
CCGATTACGTAAGTCCAAGGGGACTTACTTTGAGGCTAAGCCTGACTACGACGGACGGATGCGAACTAGTGTCAGAATCTGTGGAACTGAAACCGGGCGAAGCTCTAACAGCATCCTTAAGCAGCCCCTACGACCCGAAAAGATTGGACTCGCTTTCCAAACGATGACAAAGCACGGTGAGATAGGGGCAGAACTTCGCTCCTACTTCATCGCAGACCCAGGCTACTCATTCGTCGAAATCGACCTTTCGCAAGCGGAGGCTAGGATTGTCGCGCTCCTAGGACGAGATGAAAAAACCCTCAAGTTGTTCGACGATAAAGTTGACATACATCGGCTTACATCGACCTGGATATTTGGTGTGGCCTTTGAAAAAGTTACTCCTGAGTTTAGGTTTATCGGTAAAACAACTCGCCATGCTGGAAACTATGACATGGGCAAAAAGAGACTCATGCAAATTGTTAATACGGACGCCAAGAAGTTCGGTATTAACATCAGCATTTCTGAGTGGCAAGGAGGCAAAATACTCGAAAAGTTCCATCAGTTCAATCCTCCTATCCGTCAAGTCTTTCACAAAGAAATCAGGGATGCGATTGACAAAAACGACCGTGTCCTTGTCTCGCCTTTCGGACGATACCGCAAATTCTTTGGTAGATGGGGAGATGACCTCTACCGAGAAGCCTACGCGCACATACCCCAGTCAACTGTCCCAGATCACCTTAGACAGGCTGGGTTACGAGCTCTTCCTCGCTTCTGGGCGGACAAGGTTCTCCCACGCTTCATCGGAGGCAAAACCCCGTTCGTAGTGGAGGCTCACGACGCATTCGTTGGATTAGTCCCCAATGATTACGTCGAGAGATACGTGCAGATCATGACTGAGGAGTTGAATAAGCCCATCGACTTCGCTAACTGCACCCTCTCTCGTGGCAAGCTGATAATCCCTTCAGAAGCCAAGGTCGGACGGAACTACAAGGAGTGCAAAGTTAAGGGCTGTAGAGGATGTGATGGAATGCACGATTACTTACCAGTAGCAGCTTAAGGGGACGAGATGACATGGCTGGACCATCTGATGTCAGTAACTAAGGAGTCAGAGAGTCCTAGAAAGTATTACTACTGGGCCGGTATGTCAGCCATCGCAGCAGTCGTGAAAAATCAGGTGTATCTTGACAAGTTCTATTACAAGCTATACCCTAACATTTACGTCCTGCTCGTGGGTAAATCCGGGATCAGAAAGGGGCCACCCGTAGCACTAGCAAAACGGTTGGTCACAGAGGTAGGTAATACTCGGGTCATTTCGGGAAGGGCAAGTATCCAAGCTATTATCACTGAACTTCAGAAAGCCAAGACCAGTGATAATGGAGGCCCTCCCTTGACTGACGCTTCTGGATTCCTGACGACTTCGGAGTTTGCAAGTTTCATCATCCAAGACCAACAAGCACTAACCATCCTCACAGACCTATACGACGGCGACTACAACCCCGAATGGACAAACCTCACCAAAGGCAGCGGCTCGGAAAAGCTGAAGAATCCATGTCTGACGATGATTGGAGCGAGTAACGAAGTTCACTTCAAGGACGCTGTCCCGGACAACGCCCTCGGAGGTGGATTCGTGGCGCGCACCAATATCATCCATGCAGACAGGAAGAGCATCGTCAACCCACTGACCAGCAAGCCTAAGGAGTCTATCGAGATTCCAGAACTTGCGAAGTATCTGAAAGTTCTATCTCAGCTTCGTGGTCAGTTCACGTATTCAGACGGTGCTCGGGAGATTTACAACAAGTGGTATGCGGACTTCTCCGATGGGGAGTATACGGATACCACAGGGACCATCGAGCGGTTGCACGACCACATCCTGAAGGCGGCAATGCTCATCTCCCTCTCCAGAAAGGTCAACCTAGTCTTGGAGGAGGAAGATGTGCAAGAGGCTATTATCGCCTGTCAGGACTTCGTGCCGGGTGCGCGCAGGGTTTCTATGGGAGGCGGGAAGTCGATAACTTCGGTGGGGACTGCGACCTTCCTGAAGGAATTGCTCTCGCGGAAAGAACACGGCTACGCTATGACCAGAGTCAATATGCTCAAGAAACACTGGGCAGACTTTGACTCCTACGAGCTGGACCGAATTGCAGAATCCCTAGAGGCTCAGAAGGCGGTAACGATTAAGTTGATTTCTCTCAATGGTAGCACGAAGAAGGAGATTGTCTATGTCTTGACTACAGCCGTAGTTGAGAACTACTCGAAGATGCAGAAGGAGGGGAATTAGTCCCTCCGACTGCGCCTGTTGGAACTCTTAGGCCTCGCCCGACCGGCGGGGCTTTTCTTTTCCCAGATTCGCGTATCCCCTTCCTTACCCCAGAGGCTTGCGTCTCCTCCCTTCTTCTCAAATAGCCGCGCAAAACCTGGCTTCTGGAAGGGAGCAAAGGGGTCCGTGATCGATTTGTGAACCGACCATTCGGGTATGGGAGAGAATCCCTGAACTGCTTTCTCACCTGCGGTCGGTAGGGCACCGAGGAGGAATGGGAGAGCATATGGCCCCATTAGAGCGGAGGCCAAAGCAATCTTCTTCGGGTCATCCGTCTGCGTTCCCATCGCAGCACCCGCACCTATTGCACCGGCTCCGATACCCTTGTGTTTCCACGCGCGCTCGAATCCTTGCTTCATGGTATTCGCGGGCGTCTTTTGGAAGGGCACCAGGAGCTTACCCAGAGGAGTCTGCAAGCCTAGGGATTTACCAAAGGTAGTCGGAGAAGTCAGGAGGATCTCCTTAGCTTCCTTTTCGGTCATTCCAGCTCTTTGCAGGCTCTTGGTCGACATTTCATCGAATGCACCCATGACACGACCAGGAATGTTGAACTTACCAAACCCTAGGTCGTTAGCATCCGGTGTGACAGCTCCCGCCTTCCATCCTGCCTTCAAATTCTTCCAATTCTCCCCCGTATTCATAAGCTCCTGGAGAGGTTTCATCGACTTCCTCTCCATCGACGCAAATGCGTGTGCTCCCACGTTCCCTAGCATCGACTTGGGAATTGCCAGACCTGACAGCATCGCCGTCATTCTGGCCTGGAGCATCGCATTCCACGCCTTCTCCCCAATCCCTGCTGGTTTGTTCGGAACTGCTCCCGCACCCGTAGAAGGAGGCTGTCCTCCTGGAGGTGGGGAAGCACCAGGTCTCGGAGAGGGCGGATTCCCTCCTCCCGGCACCCGACCTCTGTTCGCTCCACCCGCCGCTGCTTGAGCACGAGCAGCCTTTATCCGGGCCTGCTCCTTAATTATCGGATTGATGTTCTTACCTACAGCTCCCGTTTCATTTCCGAACCTTCTCCGCATTGACGCAAGACTTCGAATCAGAGCATCGTAGGAGGATTCCCCTAGCTCCTTCGATTCAGCTGCATCCATTGCCGCACTGAACTTCGAGGCAGCCTTCGACCCAGCCTCCCGAAATGGGCTGTCGTATCCGGTCATGTTGCGAGTTTTGCGGAACCAGGAGTCCCTAGGGCTATAGTCCTCTATGTTCATGTCGAGGGCTTCACCCTTTTCCAAGGCTGCAGTAGACCTGTGATGACCATCGTGAATCTGGTAATTACCATCTGCATCGATAGTCACGTAAGGCTTACTTCTCGCTGCTGCCTCTGGGGCGCTGACTCCAAACTCCTTGACAGACTCTACCTGACCCCGGTCAATACGGTCTTGTCCCGCATACCAGTCCTTATGCGGAACCAGACGTCCCGATTCGATAGTGGACCCCTCTCCGGTATTGATGAAAGGCGGCTTATCCTCTACGTTACGGAAAGGAGGACGCTCCCAATTTGGATTAGAGTCCTCTCGCAGCATTGCATCGACGCCTGAAGAATGCTGTCTTGACTCTAGCCAACGAGGGTCGTCTGAACTTGGACGAGTCGGAATTGGCTCTACGTCGATATCTGGAGGACGAGATTTGAGCGCGCGCACTTCCTCTGGATAGAGTCTTTCAACGAGGGCATTACGCTCGTCCTGCATCCGCCCGTATTCCCGATTGAAGTCCTCTTTCGTGCGTCCGGGAGGAGGCTTGAAGAACTCACCTTCTGGTAGCTGTTCCTCCTGCTCAGAGAACCAACGCGCGCGTTCATCTGAGAACTGCCGCATCTTGTCGTTAGCAGCTTTTACCTGAAGCTGTCGTTCATCGAGGGGAGTGCGAATATCATTGACATTCCTACCCTCGTAGAGAGCTGACCTGTCAGTCCTTCTGTTCCAATCATCAACCTTATCTTGCTCTGCCTGATTGAATGGCTTTTCCAGACGCTCCCTCTCCATTCGAGCTGTGTCGTCAGCCATAGCTTGACGTCGCGCATCGAACTCTGGATTCAGGGATTCCCGAGGCCCTCTAGCCAAAGCATTCCGAGGAACCTCCGCCTTTGGATCTACACCCCTAGCACTCTGCCAAGCGTTATACGCATCCTCACGGTCTGCTAGGAGTCCCTCCACCGGCTCGCCGTTTTTCACAGCTGCAGCGATCTGTCGGTCCACATCGTCTAGGGCAGCCTTGGTCACATTCAGCTGGCCGACCCCAGGTCCGATAGCTCCGGTCTCTCCCTTCAGTCTTTCGGGAATCGCATTTGCCAACCGCTCTTTCAGGGAGGTCGGTTGACGAGGGGAGGCTGCTCTCTTGGCGAGAATATCAGCAGCCTGCGTATTTCCCTCCGCTGCCAGAGCCTTAAGCTCCGTGGTTTTCATCGCTCCCAGATTTGGCCCCTGAACAGGAGCAGCAGTGGCGACGGGAGCAGCTTCCCGCTGGGTCATTGCCTGCAACTTCTTAGCCGCTGCTATGACTTCAGGGGGTGTCGCCTCCACTTTTTTTGGCTGTTTACCAGTCAGGGTCGGAGGAGGATACTTCGACTTAGCCTTCGGCTTTGCAGCTGGAACTATCGGTTTGCCCTTCAGGAGCTTCCGAGCTTCTGCTTCAGTCACGCGCGCTCGAGCCGCAGCTTCCTCTAGACCATACTTATCGACCATCTGCGGGAAGTCCATGCTGAAGCCCTTTTCGGGCCGGAGCTGTCCCTGAGGATTGAGGCGCAACCCTGGAGTCGGAGGCTCAACAGTTTCGCCTCTCCAGTTGTAGGTGAGGCCTTCATCCGAGATTCCCTGCGCGCTCCGCTTATAGCGGTCAGGGACCAGAGCCTCGAATGCTGACTTCTCAGGAGTCTGAGCACCACCCATCCCAGCAGAGACATTAGAGACTCGGCCCTTCTCTACAACGCCCAAAGATCGGTTCCCAGGGAAAACTTCGGTTCCTGCTGGACCAGCTATGAATCTGGGAGGCCCAGGCAGGTCACTTTGTAGAGGAGGAGGCGTTGCTGCATTCTCCGGTAGCATTCTCCGAGGATGTGCTCTGAGTGGGGAGGTCTGACCCTGAAGCGGAATTGTCCTCGGTTGAGTCGTAAGAGTCGGATCAGTCCCAGCGAGATTTGGCCCCCCTACAGGACGACCCTGAGGCTGCATGGGAGTCCCACGAATCCCGGTCGTAGTAGTCGGAGGCGCACCGATATCTTCGAGTCCTACATTTCCGACATTCGATCCCACAGTAGGACGAGGCTTCCCTCCAGGATTCCGAAGGCCCAGAGCACCAAAGCCTACCTCCACCGCCCCCATTCCTGCCCGCCCGTAATCCCCCTCTGACAGACCTCCCCCGACCTCACCTATTCCATGTGCAGTTTGCAGCGCACCAATTCCCTGAGCCACACGTCCCGCAGCAAAGGGAATCGCAGCTCCCGCAGCCATCCTACCACCGAGGAGAGGCGCAGCTGCTCCACCTGAAACTGCGGTCGCGGCAAGTGTAGCAGCGCCTACTGGAGAGGTAGCTTGGGAGACGGTGTTCCCTGCGAATCTAGAGGCTGCACCTGCTACCTTATTCCTGACGAGACCCATTGGAGAGGTAATTGGGGCGCTCTCTACGAACTCCCCTAATTGCTGCCCCCACTCAGCAGGCTTTGTCCATCGAGGACGATTTGCGTTTTCCCAGATGGATTCTCCTGTCCCTTGCTCTGCTTCGTATTTGTCAAGGAGAGCACTCTGCTCCGCCTCTATCTCGGCAAAGCTCCGACGAGCCGGTCGCTGAGGCTCCTGAGCTTGAGTCGGTGAAGAGAAGCTGAGGTTCGGAGGAGGCGAATCGAAACTGAGTTTTTGGCGAGGCATTACTCACCCCCTCCTGCTAGGATTTCCTCTTCCAGCGCCCTCAAAGTTTGCTGGAATGTATTCCACTGCTCCGGAGTAAAGTCCTGCGGACCCTTGGGTTCATCCTTCGTCCCAACAAACTTGCTCCACTTCGGATGCATCATAAGCTTATCGAGAGCCAGCTCACGCGCACTGGTTTGTGAGGCAGGAGTCGGGGGCTTGTTGGCATTCGCGTCGGCAGTTCGGCTTCGGATGCTGAGGTCTGCATCCCGATAGTAGTTGTTAACTTGGTCCTGATTCAAGCCTCTCTGGAGCTGCTCTCTGCTTATCTGAGTCTGGGCCTGTGAGTTCCGTGCGTTCATCAGGGCAACTTCATGGGCTGCATCCTGAGGAGTCTTGGCTGCAATCATCTTGGTATCGCTCGGGTCTTTGCTATTGACCGCGAGGAACCCACCTTGTGTTGCGTGTAGAGCGTAGGTGGGCTTCGTCGAGGCTTCCGCTCTCATGATGTTAGCACGAGCGTTCTCCGCAGCAGTCCCCTCAAGCGCCCGATTGTGCTGTCCCTGTTGCAGGAACTTTTGATGTTCCAGTCCCATCCTCGAGGCATCTCGAATTGCTTCCATCCGAGATTCCCGCTCGTCCTGCTCCATCCCTGCCTGTTCTTCCAGTCCAGAAAGTTGACCCTGGTATTCTTCCATCGCCCTGCGATAAGGTTCTCTGTTGAGACCCATAGCAGTGGTGATGCCCTTGCCAGCATCCTTCAATCCAGCAGAGAACCCAGAGAGGGCAGAGGCAGTTCGGGTCCAGGCATTCGGCTTGTATTCCTCCTCCTGCGGTCGGTGCTGGAGGGCAGTTTTGTAAGCTGTCATTCCCGGCGTCTGCTCGTTTCGAATGTCCTGAATCATCCGATAGTATCTGGACGAATCATCCTCGTCCTCGGTCGGGATCTGAATCTCTGGTTGCTGGAAGCTCACACCTCTGGGACCAATCGGTGTCTCTAGGGCGTCGGGAGTGTTGAAGTTGACAGACTTATAGGGGCTTTTCCTCTGACCCCCCATAATACTGTTGAGACGATAGGAGTCCATGAGTCCCATTACTTCTTCTTCTTTCCGAAGCCAAGAGCACCGGCTCCAGTCATCAAGCCACCCGCACCACCTGCGAGGCTACCTGCAAGGCCCACCCAATCTGTCTTGGGATTGTTTTGCATTCTCGCATCGTAGGTTGTGCTCTGTTGTCCGTAGGCTAGGTCTCTCCCGGAGCGATTCGCCCCGAGATACATGTCGACCTCAGCCGGTTTCGAAGTATAAAGAGCATTCATACCTTCGAGACCAGCGAGCCGATTTCCTGCGTTGAATTGAGCTTCCCACTGCCGATTGTAGTCTCCCCGAGCAGCAGCGGCAGCAGCACTCTGAGCCGCTCTGTTAGCTTCGGCTTCTGCTTGGGCTGCCAATCCTTCAGTCCCGAACATCTTGCCCTTCTGGAGGAGACCCTGCATCTCTAGCTCATTCGCTCCAGCAGATGAAGCAGAAGTTCCACGAGTCCGCGCAATGTCTGAAACCATCCCAGTTTCAGCTTGGGTGGCTCCAGTGAGGCCTGCTGTCCGATTACGAGAGAGGAGTTCTTGGAGTCCTTGCTCGGAGGAGGACATCTGCTGTCCGCCCCACTGCTGACCCTTCCTCTTCGTATCCGAAATTCCAAGCTCGGTATCCAGGGCTGCTCGTTGTGCGTTGTAAGCCTGGTCTCGAGCGGCACGAGAAGCCATCGCCTGCCGACCAGGGCCGTATCCACCTTGGATAGCCCCCATCCGGTTCGACTCATCCTGCATCGTCTTGTAATACGACGGGATGACCGAATTCCCACGCGCTCGCATGTTCCCCATATCTTGACTAGACAAGCCTCCAGTGCGTGCCCAGTCCTCGAACATGCCCCCACCACGAATCCTCGCCTGACCCGCAGCGTCTACCCCTCCCGTCCGACCCATCTCCTTGAACGCATCAATATTGCCCTGCATCGATGCCATGCGTTCGGGAGACCAGCCGCCACTCTTCTCAAGCTCTGAGAGAGTCGCTTGATGCGTGTCAAAGAGGGTTCGATCCGCTCCTCCCGATTCGAGGAACTTCTTATAGGAGTCTGTAGCGAGACTACCTCGTTCGTCTGCAGCAGCAGGAGCATACCCGCCACCTCCGCCTCCACCACCTCCACCGCCACCTCCCGCTCCTTGAAGGTCTGGAGAGCCGTAGTTGTATTTCCCTTCCGAGAAGTCCTTGAAGCCGCCATACTGGACTCCATACATATCACCCGCACGAGACTGCGCTCCGGTTAGACCAGTGTTGACCGCTCCCATGTAGGTATTGTGCTCTTGGGTGGCCTTGGTCCTATCCGTGTCGATCATCGTGTTGGTCTTTTTCCCTTCCTTACCTCCACCCATATTACACCTTCCTCAATAGAAGTTCGCCTGGATTATCGACTAGCTCGAAGCCAAAATGGTTGATGAGGATAGATGCGAAGGAAGGATCTCGGATGAAACAATAGATGTCCTCAAGACCTGCTAAATTAGTTCCTCGGAAAGCTTCAAAAAGCAGACCCTTTAAGGACTCTATCTTAGCACGTTGTGAGGCATCTTTATCAAGGATTATCATAGCCTCGGCAAAGAGCTTGACTTGCCCGTAAGCAACGACCTTCCCATCCTCCTCCGCTACCCACTCGACCAAGCGAGTCTCTCGGTTCGGAACGGAAAAGTCGTTGCTGTGGTGCTTCTTCCAGATTTCGTCTATGGCGAGCATATCCGAATCCTGGAAAGGACGAATCTTCATTCACCCTTTACGACTTCGAATGACTCCCAGGCATGGGGAGGATCATTCTTCCCAATAAGGTTCACCGGCTGGTCCTCGACGGTGGGTCCGCCCCCCTGGATACCTGCTAGAAGTCCAGAGTTCGTCCTCAGGGCTATCTTGTCCCCGTAGAGGACCCCTTGAAAACCCGCGATGGCCTGAGCGATGCTGTCGTCAATCATCGCCTGAACCTGGGCCTCGGTCAGACCGCCGCCGATGATGACTGCGGGAGGAGGACCAGTTCCGGGAGGCACTTCTGAGACTCCCTGAACCGGCGAGTAGGCGAATCCGGAGATGTATTTCCACGCCCAACGCAATCCACCCTCAGGAGCGTCCTCGATGACCTGAATCTGACGAGTGTAGTAGTTGTTCTCGTCGGCGCTCTGACTCGGCAGAAAAATGCGTCCCCGAGGGCCGTTCGACCACATCTGCGTGAACCCGAACATCGGCCAGGTTCCGTCTGCCTTGAGGCCAGGAGTGTAGATGTTGTGAGGCAGATTGCTATTCTGCATCACGCCCTGCCAGTCGTTCGCGGGCTGACCGATCGTGCGGTTGTAAAGCGTGAAGATGTAGTCCTGTGCTTCTGCCTCGGTCTGCGGGCATCGATTCAAGTCATAGGCCATTAGATTTTCCTCTCAAGAAGTTTAGCCTCATACCCGAGTGCAGGATCGAGGCCGACAGAAACTACAGAGAACAACTTGTCGATTACATGGTCGAATCCGTGCATCCAATTGTTGTAGGTGGAAAGGAGGAGATACTTGGAATGCAACCTAATTGCTTGGAGCAAGTCAGAGGCAACTTCCTTATCTACTTCATGCAACCTCTCTACCGACATGAGAACTAGCTCGTATTGCCCCTCCCATTCGTAGTCGTAAATGTCTACCTGAGTGAACCCGTCGAACTTCATCGACTTTGTATCTACTCCGTAGACTGTTACATACGGATGTAGTTTCTTAATACTCTGTAGGAGGCGACCATTACCGCAACCAAGATCCAGGACATTGGTAGCTATCCCCCCAGAGAGTTCCTTCGGTATCATCGAGATGATGAACCGATGCGCCGCTTCCATCGCGCTCCGCGACCCGAATCCATTGTCCAGAAAATCAGTATCCTTCGACTTTGAGAGTCTTAGATGCTGCACCTTCTGAAATGGAAAGAGGACTCCGCTCGCACCCTCCAGAGGATAATAGTCACTCGCCAGATGGAGGTCTGCTACTGAGGGAAGCGGGTCGGTCGCGTTTATCAACTTGAATAGAGGCGTCGTAGTAATAGCAATCCCGTGGAGCGAGGACCACTTCATCGGCATCGAGAGGAGGGTCTTCATCCACTCAATTATCTCTGCCTGATGACCACACTTCTCCATGACCGAGAATACGTCCATCCCTATTCGAATGGAAGGTTTGCAGTTCACGGAGCATGGCAAATGGGAAACTGCACGAACTCCCAGAGAGCGGAGCAAGATATTGTTATACATCAAGTTCTTCTGGTTCGGGTCGTCGTAGGAAAGGTAAGTGAGGTCGTGCCACCCCTCACCCTTCCAATACTTCGTGAAGAACTCAATGCAGCAGGGAGGGTATCCCAAAGCTCTCCCAATAGCGAGCTGATTACTTTCCTTCCAATACTTCTGGAAGTTCTCAGGAGCCTTCCCGAAATAGATCCTATAGGAGAATGGTCTTCCTTCCTGATATGGAGCAGCCGCGTTTCCATATGGGAGGCCGGTTTCTCCATCCAGACCCAAGATAACCATTGGGATTTGCTTCTCAAAGGCCCAGTTCTGAACCTCCGGAAGTTGCTGAGGCAGAATGGTTTGGAGAATTCCATCCCGCAAGCCTTGAGTCAAAGTAGCCCTCTCAATGTAGGGCCAGTTCGAGGCTATCGCATGAATCCTGGACTCCCAGGTATCCTTCGCGTGCTCCGACACCCAGATAGTTCGGAAGAAATCCGGGATTGAGAAGTCTAATCGCTCTAGTTTGTCAGTAACCATTCTGGTTTCTCGTCTAAGAATACAGCTTCGACTCCAGGTCCGTAGTCCGTGTGGTCGCCATGTTGGTCCCCGTGAGGGGAATCCCCATGCTTGTCTCCATGCTCGGTATTCTGTGGAGAAACCCAGCGACCAAGAAGTTCTTCGACCTTCTTATCCACTACCTCAGGAGGCAGAAGTTTGTCTTGATTGTCCGACGCAATAGCATCGAAAAGAGAATACCAGAGTCGACACTCTAGGGAGCGGTTTCTCCAATCTCCTCCGATCGAAGTGCCCGGACACTGACCTTTACAGAAAGCAAAATACTTACATCCTGCGCATCCGCCGTGTTCTTGAGGAGTGTGATAAAGCGCAACATATCGTTCGAATCCGGGGGTATCAGCCTTGAGCCAGTTGACGCCGTCCTTATAAGCTCGACCACAATTTGACATTGATCCATCGGGATTGATTCCTTGAACGGCTTCGGTAGTCTGAGGGTCACAGGCGTGCCAGACGCAGTTAGCGTGAGGCTCCATCTCTGTGAGTAGAGAGCGAATATCGACGAATGGGTTAATCCAGAACTTCGTTCCCTTCGACCACTCGTAAAGCTGGAGGAAGTTCCTTATGGTTTCGGCTTCGGAGAGGGCGGGTTCTGTTTGTCCGCACTCTTGCTCCATTTCGTGGAAGTTAAGGTAGCGTAAGCCGATAGTAGCAAGATCATCAAGCCAGCGAGTGAGAGCAGGAATATCATTGTTCCCCCGGTGGATCGTCATAATGAGGGAGGGAGGGATTCCCCGATCACATAGCTTCCTGATCGCGCTCTCTGTTTTCTCTGTCAAATCGTTCGTGCAGCGAACACTATTCAACTCACCGGGTCCATCTATCGAGATACCCACATGGACCGCATATTTCGCAAACATCTCGATGTGTTCGTCGGTGATAAGAGATCCGTTGGTTTGGATTCCGTTCTTCTTGTATTTCTCGAAGCCGTATTTGAAAACCTCCTCCAGATGGGCCATAGGAGCGAGGAGAGGCTCTCCACCAAAGACCGCGAAGTCATGGTTCAGACGGTCGAGCTGGAAGCGCACCCGGTCCCAATCCCGAGGCACGTTGATATTGCCTGCATCTCTTTGCGTTTCCTGATAGCAGTATTTGCAAGCGATGTTGCAAGCGATACCAACGGGGAGGTATTCGATAGTCATTAGTATCCTATGAGAACAGGCTGATCCTGATGGGTGACGTTTGCATGGGCCACATTCTGGTGAATCGTGTCGTTATGATTCGCATGAGGAACGTCTGTGTGCGCGACGTTCGTATGCGTATTCCCATGCGCGTTTGAGTGCGCTGTTTGGGTCCAGTAATCAACGTGCTCCGTGTTCCCGTGATAGTTCGTGTGTGCAGCTTGGCCCGGCGAATTTATATGCGTGTTTGCATGTTGGAGGTCGTCATGCCAGTCGCAATGATCCTTGAAGTAGTAACCATCGTTGTGTTGCGGATACGGGTAAGGCGCGTCGATATGGTCCTTATGATCGATTACAGTATTTCTATCATACCGAGTGCAATCTGCGTGATGATAACCATAAGGATTAATGTTTGAGTGCGTATTCCCATGTGCCAAATCAAAGTGATCATCATCATGCGGGACGTTTGTATGCACATTCCCATGATAATTGGCGTGCTCATAACTGGTATGATAATTGACGTGTGCTACGTTCGAGTGCCAGTTGACGTGTGCGATGTTCTGATGTCCAATGTTCGTATGCGTATTGGTGTGAGTTGCGATTCCGGTATCTACGTGCGTTACATTCTGGTGAGCAAGATTATCATGCACGTAGAATTCAGCAGCTTCGCCTCCGCCAATGTGCCGAAGCGTCCAATCCTCGACCCAAAGAGAGCCAGTTCTCCCGTGATATTCTCCAGTGAAGGTTGCCTGCACCCGGAAAACCTGAGTGCCTGATTCCGCGACGTAGAAGATATAGTATCCTTCAACCCATAGAGAGCCAGGTCTGCTCCATCCTATGTTCTTTATGAGGGCACCAGCGCAGGACCACTCCCTACCATATGCGTCTACGTAATTGAGGCTATTCCCTTCGACCCAAAGGGAGCCGGGACGCTTAGCCATTTACCAGGGAACCCATCTATCTGCACCAACGGGGATAGCAAGGGTATTTGGAATCCAAACAGAGCCTCCACCTGTGATTCTGAAAAGCTCTACCGCGGAATTGTAGTTCAAGATCCGAAGTGGGAAATCGTTGTGGTTCGCACCCGCCGCAATGTGCATTCCATGCGAGATAGGACCAGCCGAACCCGCAATGAGTATCCCCTGGTATCCGTTAGCAGGCGCATTTATCGTGAGCGCGTGACCTGCTATAGTGGGCTGGAGAATCGTTATTGTCCCACCCTGATGGTTGAAGTAGCTTCCTCCAGACGTAATGTTCTGGATCGTCCCACCCGTAACTGCAATAGCATTGGAGTTCTGGTAGGCCATTGATCCGAGGCCAATAACCGTCCGAATACCAGCGATGCTATTCGCTCCAGTTCCTCCTCCCTCGACGGAGAGGGTCAGCTCGTTCCACGCTCCCGTCATCCACTGCTGGAACTTGACAGGAGAGCGGACGAGCTTCACCGAGGCGTTCGGGGGGTTTACGAGCGCGTTGTATTGCAGAGAGATAGCGTCGAAATCACGTTCCTTCACCTCGTCGACGAAGGTAACGTAATTGCTAGTGATTGTCGGCTTTAGCCAGTCCGCCATCTTTGTTCCTCAGGTTCGCAATCTCTTTCGCCATCTCGTCGACCTGGGTATAGAGCTGTTGAAGTTGCTGAGAAAACTTCCGGCGAACGATCTCTAGCTCACCCACGACCTGATAAAGCTCATCGAGAGTGATTTCCTGACGTGGTAGCTCTTTCGGTTCATTCGGCATCAAAGACTCCTGCAGGAGGATCAGGCGTTCCAGTTACGGTCCCGGGCAGGATTCCATCAGCTGACAGTCGCTGAAGAATCCGTTTGTGCAAAGAATTCGTCGTGAAGTTTGCGGTGTTAATGTATTTGATAAAGTCTGTTGCGGTTTTGCCTGTATACTGATGATTGTAATACGCACCGAGATTGTCCTTCAGTCGGATTGACACAAGGCCCGCCTCGACGGTTGCAGGAGGAGGCCCAGTGTGAGCTATCGCTTCATGGTCCAGCGTTAGTGAAATAATCTTGAAGTTGCTCTTGACTTCCTCAGGTTTCACTACGGGGTCGGTCAGGACAAGTTCTTCCATCTTCCCTCCTTAATACCAATACGGAATATAGATAGGGGTGCCATTAGGATGCCGCATTTGCACAAACCCAGAATTGGTCGAGGCATTACCTGAAGACCCAGGGAAGTTACCGTTGTCACAGTTACCCACCCACTTCCCGGTATATCCAGTGTGCAGTTGGTAAATGTATATGTCGCCACCCATATAGAGAACAGGACACCAGATGCCTCCCGCCATATACAAGCCGGTATTGATATAGAGGCCATACGAGGAATGTCCAGCGATAAACCAACTAACTTGTGCCCCGCCACCTTCAGTCATTCTACCAGGATATACGTAGCCAGCAACATGGATATTACTCCTCCAAACGTTGCCGGTGCATCCAATCGACCCAGAGACAGCTAAGTCCCCATTATCAGAGAAAATAGCAATATCAGAGTCTGAGTTATTCCGAAAGCGAATCTCAGGACCTTTCAGGTAGGTAGCTCCACCCCATGTGAAATGGAGACGCTGCCAGTTCTCAGCACTGTAATGCCAGATATTACACGCGAAAAATGTATTGCCGGTTATACTGAGGTTTCCAGTCGTGACCCCATAGCCGTTTGTGTTAATGGATGCGCAGGAGATGGCCGCACACGACGTCCCACCAACTACCCAGAGACTTCCTGAAAGATAAAGACCTGTATTCGAAAACAGACCATAAGAGCTATGAGAACCAAGATACCATGAACTCTGTGCTGTCCAGCCTGTGTCATTGCGACCAGGATAGATAGGCCACGTCGTGTAGAGATTGCCTTTGTTCGTGTCACTCCCGACATACACATTACCTTCTGTTTTGAATGCGCCTCCTGGCGTCGCATATGACACGCTACCGGCATACAAGGTCATCGGAGGATATGAACCAGCCGTGTCATAGACATGGACGTATCCAATCCCACCCTGGTAGAACAGCTCGATACCACCACCGGATGCTGGAGGAGCACCACGATCACCTTGAGAACGGATGGTCCCAACAGATGTAAGATGCCCGGTGTTAATCCGATCCGTATACGCAAGTGCTCCACCTAGAACAGAAGGAGGAACAGTCCCTTCTAAGCTGGACGCATTTATCGGCATCGGAACCCATGAGGCTCCGTTGTCGAGGGACTTCTCGAAGATATGGCTCCCCTGATTGTATCGTTGCCACATTAGACGATTCCCCGAGCTTTCCAGTCTACCGTCCGCTTCACTCGATTTCCCGAGGAGTCGAAGACGTAGACGGAGAATCCAAGAGGATTCGGAACATCCGCGAAGTCAAAGATTGCATAGTAAGGCTCTGTAACAGATTTTGTGGTGCAAGTGATGGATTCCACGTCTTTGAAAGGCTTAGTAAACGCGACGTAGGTCCCTGGATCATTAACAGCATTGTAAGTTGCGTAAACCTCACCACCATCGTTCTCCCTCTTTACTGAAATTGAGATGGTAAGATGCCAGAGTTCCAGGAGGCTTCTATCATCCAGCGCATTCCACTTCAACCTAAGGAACAGATGTCGGAGAGAAGGGAAATACTGGCTCGACCCAGTCACCACCGGAGTCCATGCTGCATTGTCCAAGGATGAGGACATTTCAATAATTACAGCAACATCCTGGACGATGAGGTTGAAATTGAAGGCTATAGTGACGATGACATTGGAAATCACCGTTCCATAGTCTATATACTCATCGTAAGTTCCGTTCAGGTCTGTAGGCTGAATGTAGATCGTGTAGTCAGCCTCTAGCTGGTCCGAGATCTGGTCCCAGTTATTATTTACGAAGTGCTCCTCCCACGTCGTTGGGAACCAGGGACCAAGGAGGGAGGGAATGAGGGGTTGCCGAATTATGTCAACACGAGACCCAAGGAGTTGGGAAGTCCTCTTATCTTGAAGCGCGTAGTCCGGAGGGGAGGCAACCTGAACGGTAATATCCGCAGGTGCCCCTCGATTACCAGCCACATCGACGCCAAGGACCGAATAGACATACGTGCCCGCTACGTTCTCGAAAGTGGAAAAGAAGGTGGAATCTACTTGCCCAATTACGACTCCTGCCTTAGCAATCTCATAGTAGAGAATCCGAAAAGTTGAAGATGGGAGAGTCCATCTCAGGAGGACGTTGTTATCGATAACTTCGCGCGCAAGAGTAACTGCGGAGATCGCCGGAACATCGACGAGGACCGAGCGTGTATCTACCGAGTATTCCCCCGCCGTGTTTATCGTCTTGATGAGAAAGTAATAAGAGCCAGATAAAAGAGCATCCAGATCCACCTGCAAAGAAGCAGTGCGAACTCGAAAAGTCGCAGTATCCCAGAGTAAGCCTTCTCGAATTTCATAACCAAATGCGTGCTCAACTTGGCTCCAGAAGAACCGGACAGAGGTCGGCTGGAATGCAAAGGTGAACGAAGCTGGCTGAAGGAGGATCTCACCGATGGTAGTCGGAAGCCTATCCTTGATGATAAGAGGGAAGATCTCCTCTTGCATCGTGAGAAGGCCGCCGTTCAACTCCATCAGGATTTGGTATAACCTCGGGTTCTCAAGCTGGATTCCCTGGATCAGCCCTTGAACATCGATGTGCTGCTTACGGAGCTCTGACTCAATGTCTCCGAGAAGCTGTTGGGTATCAATCTCGGTCATTACTCAGCTCGGGTCGACCAGAGGAGCTTGTAATACAAGTTGAAGTTCGTCATCATAAAGTAGTTGCCGCTCTGGTTCGTCCTTAGCTTCACCGAACACCGCTCAGAGGTAAAGTTGAAACCCCGGAAAAGCGGGCGTCCGGGCTGAGGATTCAGAGTTACAGGAGGCACTACAACCTGCTGTGCGTCGTCAAGGCTCGTGAGATTTATTAGGAGGTAGCCAACCCCCTTAATTCGCGCGCGAAATCCGGTGAAGTGATTTACCGGCCAATCGTCGTCCTGGGGGAGGAGAGGGAACTCCACCCATGTATCAATAGCGAGGTTGTTGTCGAGCTTCAGATTCTCCACTATCTTGAATACGTTGATAGAGTCGAGGCCAGCGAACTTCATGACCGACTCTTTATCCGCCTCGTTCACGTCTACAACGACGGTCTGCGGTCGATACGGGAACTCCCAAATGGTGAACCGAATATCCTCGACGGTCAAACCTTCTGACCAATCCACGACGATGATGGCGTTGTTCTCCGTCGCTACATCCAGAGGGCAAGCAACGTAAGTGAGGCCCTTGAGAGGGTCAACCGCGACCTCGACCTTGTGGAAAACCGCCTTGTTTATTCGGTCCCAGACGTCGGAGATGTTGCTGGTGACCTCAGTGTCGGAGAAAGTTCCAGTATAAAGCTGAAGCCCACTCCTATCTGCGACGAAGGCGCGGTCTCGAACGTCCTCGCCAAAGTCGAGAATTTTTCCAACTCCGTGACATTCGGTCCCGACACTTTTATCGAGAGCGTCAACTTTCCAGCTTCCTGCATTATCTCCATTATCCTGCGTAATGTAGGATCGCTGAGATTTGCAACAAATAAGCTGAGTTCGATACTCGAAGCAGAATCGGACACCACCGCCACTATCGCCGGGATTGATGGTAACGAAGCCATCGGCCTCGTCAAAGGACTCCGGCTGTCCAATGGCGGAAGCTCTAACGATTGATTCGTTGACATCTTCACCCCAAATAATTAAGCGGCCCCGATAGATGTTGACTCCTACTCCAGCAGGGATAGACCCCATCTGCTCTGAGAGGTAGGAAATGTCTGACTGCAAGTCAGCGTCGAAATAGCTTACACTCTTGGAGGTTGTAGAATTGTCCGGGATTCTCCCGTCCGGGATTACATACCAAGTCTGGTTGTTAAAGTCCCCGGAGAAGACCCCATTGATTGCTACATCCTTCGTTCCCATCAAAACACGCGCAACAGTTCCTAGAGGCCCAGTCGGGATGGCGGAAAGGTCTACCTTCTTTCCTCCGGTCGTGGAGGAGAGAGCACAGGAGGAGCCGAAAGGTGTAATGTATCCTGATGCAGTCTCAAACGCAACTGCGAAAAGATGAATTCCCGGGTCGAAGTTCCCCGCAACTCCCTCTGCTGCTGCCATTCCCGTTGGAGGCGGAGCTGTTCCGCCCGCCGCTCGTGCCACTCCTGATCCCTCATAGACATAAAGTTTCTCTCCCGGGAGACCTCGGAGGCCGTTGTGCGGAGTGATGTAAGCTCGGTTGAACATCGAGACCATGCTAAAGTCAGACATGGCCGGGATGGTAAGTATTGCGACGTGCGTTATTGAGTCGAAAAGGACGCCAGCGTTGTTGAGAATAAGGAGGCGCGCGACCTCTCCTATCCTTTTGTAAATCGCAATGCGTCGGATAGGCCCAGTCTCCGCCGTATCGATTGCAGAGCCATCCCTCGTCTTAATCCCCTGATTGATGAACTGTATGTTCCTCGACCCCTTGAAAAAACCCGGGGGGACAGACTCGTCCTCCCCCCGGTCAAAAGTGCCGCGGAACTGCGAAAACGAAATCGGCTCGTGGTCGCGGAGGGACATTATCCGAACTTCGGATACTCGACTTCCATGGTCACCACGTCCGTCGTCACACCTGCCGGGTAAGCAGCAGCCGTGAGTTCGGTGCCACCGGGAGCGTAGGCCAGAACCTTTCCGGTCGCTGCATCGAACTTGAATGTGTGAGTTCCCTTGCTGTAGAACGTCGCCCAGAGAGGCGCTTTGGTAGTTCCGGGCTTCAGGAGTCCGGTCGGAACCTCTCCGTTCACCACGTAGGAGCCGGAGAATGTGAGAGTTCCGATTACTCGAATCGTGCGGAACTCCGGGAGACGCATCGTCTGTGCAAAAGCAATAGGCATTTTTCCTCCTGACCGTCGGACCCTAGGCTGGAGATTCCTAGGCGCGGTATCGCGTTCTTCCTCGTCTTACAGGCATTCTCTGACCACGCTTCACGAGACCACCAATGAGGACGTCATACCACTGTTCAGCGTCCGCATTGAGGTTCTGAGCGCGTGAGTAGTTCTCTCCCAGGAGGGCAGCTGCGATTGCTGCGGTCCTGGCTTCCAGAAACAGTTCCGAATTGAGGATTTGGATGTTGGAGTTGACGTCGGTTATCGGAGTCAAGCCCTTCATGAACTTGATGTAGAGGTCTCGATCCGTGAGGGCTGGTAGTAGTTTAATCTCCTCCTCCCGCCATGCCCAGCACTGAAGCTCTGTGGTCGGGTGAGATGTAGGTTCCCAATTCCTCTCCTCAAGATACCGGAAATCCCTCTGGGGCGCACCTCTCGCGCCTTCCCGAATTTCAATCGGATAGAGAAGGCCCAGAGGTAAACCTGAGCCATCCCCGAGAGCGACGACCCCAGCATTCACGGGCACCCTCTCTGCTACCTCTTTCGTGACTCCCATGCCCGAGCGAGACAAGCGGGTCTGGAGTTCCCGGTATGCCTTACTCAAGAGCGGGAGGAGTGCAGTATCCGGATACATTATCCCCTGAGGATCATTCAGGAGAGGTTTTGCACCTTGTAGGATCGTGGCTGCCAGGATCGCCATTCTAACCTTCTTTTATTCTTAAAATACAAAGCTGCTCGGCATCAAACAAGAGCTTCAGAGCATCAACCCGTTCCTGAGAATCTGGAACATTATAGAGGATGCTCTGAGCCAGGGTAACGAAGTCGAGAGAGACCTTCTTTACCAACCTTTCCCGAGGATGCTCCGGTGCCTCCCAGGTAAAGACATCCTCGACGTTAAACGTGTCGATTGGCATTCAGATCCTCCAACCACCGTTCCAGAAGCTCGATGATCTCTTCCAAGTGGTGGTCTGAGACGTCGATTTTATCGACAACCTTATCACCCTTGCAAAGTTCCAAAGTGAAAGACCAGAGTTCAGCCTTTGACACAAGTCACCATCGCGGCGGCGGTAGTGCATCGGATGTAGGAGGCAGCAGAGTCGAAACCTTCCACCGGGCCGGTCATTGCAGCCCAGGGTCCGGTCGGGCTTTGTGCAAGTTCGCAATTCGGTTCCGCTCGAACACGAACCTTGAAGGAAGGGAGCGCCCAGACAGCATTCTGTGCAATCTGGGTCGGAACGCCACAGGGAATCTGGTATGTCGGCATTAGCCTCTCACTTTCTCAATAACACCCGCCCCGAGGAACTCCTTCTCGTATCTGGCCTTATCCAGAATACCATGACACGAGGGGCAGATGCAAGCGACCGGGTGAACCTGAGCGAAGCAGAACCTACATTTGCTCAGGCTTTCTTCGATACGGTTCTGGACCATCCAGTCCCGATCGGTCTGACCCAAGACTTGAGCTGCGGTTCTTTGCAGCCCGGTGATGAATTTGTGCTGGCGGTATCTGGCCCAGTCGTCATCCGCCATTCTCAACAGCCGCACATACCACTCATCCTGGAGACGCTTCATTCCTTCGAGGACGGCTCCGTGCGCGGCTGCAAATGCGAGCTTCCCGTTCTCGTTCGGGAGGTATTCCCCCCAGACCCAATCTATGCCCGGCTCCGCGATACCGGCCTCATAGCAGACCATAGCAGTTTTGTGGTCGTAGGCCACGGATCGAGCAACCAAGTCAGAGGGATCAGGCACAATGAGTCGAGGACGATTTGAGTCAAGATAAACGGCATGTTGGCATCGTTCGATGTTGACGAGATTGAAGTCTCCCGGCTCCGTGTAGGGGATGATGAAAGTTCCCGGAACGAGTCCGGGCTTCTCCTCTACCAGGGGATACGGGAGGATGGTGACGATGGTGCAGATGTCGTTAGATCTCGGAGGCATGGACGCTCTCTTTATAGACTTTCGTTGAATCTACAAACACGGAGTTCTCGAATGCGAACAGGGCGGACCTCCCGGCCTCATGGAATTGAGCTTCGAAATACTTTGCATCCTCTTCCATCGAGGCGTGATATTTATCCCTCATATCCGCGTCCGAAAGCTGCCGCCTTTCTCCGAACTCAGCAGTGTGCATAACTGCGTCCAAAGCCCACTCAGTGACCGGGAGAGCTTCACCTTTAGCGTCTTGAAAAACATAGACTGGCTCATAGGTCCCGCTCCTCACCGGGGAAGAGATGTCTAATGGACTGCTTTGAGAAACAAGCTCGCGATGAACAGAGCTACCAGGAGGTAGAAAAGTAAGGCGCTCAAGCACCCAACGCGGACCCACATACCAGTATTTAGGGACGTCTCTAACTTCTGTTCGCTCTCGAAGAAAGATTGATCCATAGAAGTCGGAGAAGGTTCCGAGTCGTTTTTCACGCTGGTCTGGTGCCCACGAGATTCTCCAGATTGGGCGGCCATCAAGGGACCTCCCGTGATCTGCCAGTTTGTTGTTAAAGTAAGTGATTAAGACGTTGTCCATAAAAAAGCCGCGTGGCCTATCTGACACCGTTCCGCTCCGATAGACCCAAAGCAGGTGAAACGGTAAAAACCCTGCACCGCGGTCTAAGTTGGGAGGCCGAATCCGTGTTATCGAATCCGGCCCCCTTCCCTCCTCTACATCAGTAGCCCGACGGAACCGTCAGGGTATCGATGTATGAGCACGAAGCCGGATTGTTGATGAAGGTGTTGAACGATGCGGTCAGGTAGAAGATCGTGGCAGTCGCCACACCACCCGATGCTCCGCGAAGTTCAAAGAGCCGCCGACCCTCTTCCTCGTAGAAGCCTGCGGGATGCATTTCGGCGCGTCCCCAGACCTCTCCGACGATGAAGTCGATGCGGGTCTTGTCCCACGAATACGACCTGCGAATCGGCGCTCCAGCAATCTGCTGAATGTCGAAGTAGAGGTCGAGGCCTTGAGACGATCCGCCATTGCGGTTGACCACCTGCACCGCCTGTCCCAGCTCCTCGTAAGCCTGGACCTGACAGGGATGCATCCACGCCTGAACCTTGACACCGTTGTCGAGGCCGATGCGGTCTCCGATGCGATTCAGAGCAACCCTCGCGTGTGCAGGTGCCAACGGACCAGCCGCTGCAACTCGTGAGGCTCGAATCTCTGGAAACTGCGCTCGATCCAATCCGAGCCAAGTCCCAGTTGACGCATTGTTGTGATGGTAGGGAACGCCAAGCAGAGCGACTGGGTTGGCCCCAGATAGCCCCTCGATAACGATCCTATCACCAGCGATGGGCGAGGTCGCCGCTCCCTTGATGCGGAATGTCTTGGCCGCATAATCCACCAAGTCGATCTGGGCGGCGGTCCCGACCAGAGCCGCACCAGCTGAAGGAGCGATGACACGAGCTGCGGCGAAAGCAGCATCGTAAACCGACACGAACTGCCCGTATCGGAGGAGGCGCACACCGAAACCATCCGTCGTGCAGGTGTAGGTGTCCTGGCCGCCCGCAGTTGAAACGCTGGTGATCGTGGCGACCGCGCCATTTCCACCCGTCATGAGCGAGGAATCGACCTGACGCCGGAACTCGGCCATCGCTTTGGCGAGCAACTGACGGAATGCGTTGACAACCGACTTCCTCGTATCGTCGGTGGCCCACTGTGCCCGCTTCTGCCACTCCACACCGTGCTTCATGTGGACCGTGGAGACGAGAGCCTTCTCGAACGACTGACCATCGCCTCTGCCGAGGTCCCCACCATCCGGAGAAAAGTATCCGAACCTACCACCGGGGCGGATTTCCATCGGGACTCTCATATCCCGGTTGGAAACCTTTTCCACATCTCTCTTCTCGATGTTGCCGTAAAAGAGAGAGTCACGGTCGAATAGGACAGGAACCTTGCTCTGGACAGTCTCAAGCTCGGCTGCGACCACTTGAGTTTCTGTCAAAGCCATATGAATTCTCCTACTTCTTCAAGGTCACCTTGCCCGAGAGTATGTCCAGGTCGGTAGTGTGGGCGTAGTCGATTTTCTTCGGATCGAGAACCGTCGCCCTCTCCCGCCTTGAATCTACCCGCTTCGAAGATCCCTCGAAGGGCTTCTTTTTCTGTGGAGTAGCTGCGAGCTTCTCATCCGGTCGCCCGTTAGGTTTACGGGAGGGATTCGAGCCGAGATACTCCGATCTGATTCGGTTCCGGAGGTCACGCAAGAGCGGACGCGCACCCGAGAGGTAGGTGTTTACGATACTCTCTTTGCTCTGTCGTGAATAGGCATCTCCAGCAGCCCGTTTCCATAGACCCTGCATCCTACGTGCGTGGACGGGGTCCTTGGCGAGCTGGGAGTTCATCTCGTTTATCACATCTTGCACTATAGAGGCTTTCATCCGTTCGGGCATCGTTCCAGCCGGGTCCAAACCTTGCCGAATGGTCTGGTCCAGCGAGGATGTCACGAAGTTGAAAATCTCCCCATCGGCCTCTTGAAATCGAGTCTGAGCCCACTGCTGCCGCTCCTGCTGGAGCTGAATTTCGGCAGGATTGGGTTCTTTCTGCTGCTTTTTCGAAATGTCCGGAATCTCCCCACCATTTGCAAATATGAAATTCGCGAGGTGGCGCGCCGACATCGCAAGGTTCTTGTCTCCTGTTTTCTCCCCATGCTTGAAAGCGAGAAAGATAAGCTCCTCTAAAACAGGTTCGGTCGCTGAAATGAACAGCTTCTCGTCAATTTCTCGAAGTTTGGGCAACCAATTGAGAGCAACCTCCTTGAAAGCTTTCGGGTTGTTCTCCGCAAGCTCTGACATCAGGAGGTCAGGAGACCCTTGAACCAGCGTGCTTTCCAGACGGTCGTAGTTATCCGCCTTGACCGCAGCCTGCGCCGCATCCTCAGGCGTTGCGTGATACTTCGAGAATTCCTGGTCCCTGAAAAGAGCAGCCTTCAGCTCTGGAAACTTCTTGAAGATGCCAGGGAACTGCTCTTTAATCGCCTTTAGGGTCGGTTTACCCTGGACGGGCGCGTCGGCCTCGTCGGTCTCTTCGGACTCCTCGCCTTCGTCGGTCTCGTCACCTTCGTCAGTTTTATCTTCGCCATCTTCTTCCTCCTCGGCGAGGTCTTCGGTTGTTGGCTCCTCGTTGAAGGTTCGAGTTTTTTCAGGAGCAGGAGCAGATTCTCCAGATGGCTCGTTGAGGACGGCCATGTCTGCAGAGAAGTCCCCATCCGATCCTCCTCCGGAATCATCGGGTGAAAAGAACTGTTGAGACTTGAAGAAAAACATTTAACTACTCCTGAGGCGGTTTCTCTTTACCTTCAGATCCTTCAGCTTCGGCTTCAGCAGCCTGAGCCTCTGCCATCTGCACTAATCTCTGGTGCTCCTGCATATGAAGGAGGACATTCATATACGCGCCAGGATTCTCTTTCTTGTATTGCAGGCCAATCTCAGATTTCAGCCATGCCTGACACGTAATCATCTCGATCTCGTGGTTATCGAGACTTTCGTCTATCGGGACCGAGGAGGTCATCATCGGCATCCCCATACCTTCTTCAGACGAAGGCGCAGCCTGAGGAGGAGCAGGAGGCCCAACCGGTCCCATCCCACCTTCTGCTGGCGGAGGTGGAGGCATGGGAGGCATTGTCTGGGTCGGCTCAGAAAGAATAAGCTCCCCGATCTCTACGAGCTGTTTATTCCTGTCATCATCACCAGGGATGTAGAGTTCAGGAACTCCAATGATCAGAGCGATGAGTCCTGCATTCTCAGGGTGTCGGAGGACGTTCATCACATCCTCGTTACCACCCTGGAATAGCTGGAGAATCATATCCCTTTTCTGCGCCCAGGAGATCGGGAAGCTTTCGTTGACGTCAGGCTCAACTTCACCCACGGAGCCGGTCATGTGGATATGTCGAATCCAGACGTTCACATATGTAGAGCCGCGCTTTTCTACGTATTTCTCGTCCTCCAGCATGTTGATCGCGTAGCTCCGAACTGCCTTCGAGAGCATCCGCGCCCACCAGATCTTGACGATTTTCCAAGTAATCTGGAGTCTCTGGAGAGCCTGCGCTCGGCTCATTTCGTATTCTTTGGCGGTTCCTGATCCTCCAGTGATAGACCCGCCAAAAACCGTAGGTAACGCTCCGGAGATAAATTGGCCGACGCGCTCAAGGCGATTGAGGAACTTATCAATTTCTTGGCTGATAGATGATGTCTTAGCTTCAAAAAAACCTTCACCAAGGGACCTACCTGCGGGAGCCTTCGCAGGGGAAACTTGACCTGGACGAGCTTCCGACTTCCCGTAGGCGTCGAAATCCAGCACATCTGGGTCCGCGTAGAGTTCTGGGATTCCAAATTCGATACCTTCGAGGGTGAGGTTCCATCCTTCATTCGTCATATCCTGGATGGGCATGACCGAGCTTCCAACGCTCTCCGCATGAAGATTTTCGGAGAGGGGATGCTCCGTAATCGTCCAATGGTCCTCCATGACGTCGGGAATGCCTTCGACGACTAGGTCCTTGTTGATTACGACGCAATAAACGCCATTCGGGTAGAGGGAGCGAAGTTCCTCTATCTCGTCCTTGTGACCAGCCATACCCAGGACATTGTAGGACCACGGTTGCAACCACACTCTCCGACAGGTGCAAAGGTCGGTCGAAACGTCGCCTTTGAGGGCTACAGACGTTCGCATCGCCCGATCCATGCTCTCCATGTCTATCAGAGGTTGAATACGCTCCGCAATATCGGGGTAAATGTCTTGAAGTTTGGCATAATGTTCTTCAGTTTCGAGAATAAGATACGGTAAATCCTCTTTTTTCGTCGCCCAGGGAGCAACTTTGACATTTAGAGGTCCGTAGACTTCAAGACATTCCCTATTCTTCGGAGTTTTGGCGTATCCGGCGATTCTGGGGACCATTTCCTCAAAATCATCGGATTCAGGCATATTATCGTAGCCACACTGCGGGCAGGCCTGAGTTCCCATAGCTTGATCCGCCATAGGTGGCAAGCTCTGAGCCACCGGAGGCTCGTCAACCGGACCAGTGGGCGACGGGAGGTCCATAGGACTCGGTTCTTCGGACCCAGCCTCCTCCGGGGACTGAGGAATGGGGGAGGCAGAAATTTCCTCCGAACCGAGAGCGTAGCCGCAGTTCGCACAATAGTATTCGCGAGTAACTACGGCATGATTCTGAACGATTGGCTTCTCGTAGACGCCGAACTTCTCAGAGGCTCGATTTTCATTGTAACCAAAGATGACGCCTTGATTATACAGAATGAAAAGAGCCTTCATGAACAAAAGCTCGGCGTAATTGTGCTTCTGAACGAGCATTCCTATCTTCGTATACGCCTTCGCCGTCTGAATGTCATCAGGATTCTCGGCGTCGTCAGGCACGAAGGGAACAGTCGGCAGAGCCGAACTCATCGCAGCGATAATAACCTCTCCGTAAGCTCTGTAGATGTTGATAATCTTAGCATAGAGAGCTGGGTCAATATCGCTCTGCGGATCTTCTTCTTTGATTTGATCCGGAGTGCGCCAATCGAGAGCAAAGTCTGACCACCAGATGTATTGGATATTATCCCAATAACAGAGCTGTTTCCGCCACTTCTTAATAAGACGCTCACGCGCGAAGCGGTCGTGCTGCTCAAGGTGGTCGATGATGCGGGCGAGATTTTTTGCAATATCGGAGTCACAGAAGTGCTCCTTTTCTTCCGGTTCTTCTGGCGGTGCCTCGGGAGTGAGAGCCAGAGCTTCGTCCTGCGGCTCCAAGTCACCCTGGACGATGGGACCACCCAGATCTTCCTGGGGAAGAAGCGATTCGTCGAGGAGTTCTGGGTCAGCTGGAGGAAACATTGTTTAATTCCGCCAAATCCCTATCAAAATCGACCTGTTCCTGATTCTGCTGATCCTGTGCTCTCTCTAATTGAGGCCGTTCTCTCAATTCTATCTGCTTTTTCCAATACCTTTCCTTGGAATCCGCTTCGAGTTTGGCAGCTTGCTGTGACCAAGGAATCACAGCTTTCTTTACGGGCTTAAATTCACGCTCTTTGGCGTCGATATGGGCCTCGGAGGGGAGGACACCGGATCGGCGCAACAGGTTGAGACGAATCTCCCGCTCATCTGCCTCCAAAGCTCGAACTCTGTCCTCTAATTTCATGTTTTGAGCCATGTAGCCCGTGTATGTCATCTCGGCAGACCGTAAATCGTTCTTCAGGCGAACAATTTCGGCCTCCAACCGAGCAAATTTACTCCACGGCCACATCACATCATGCCCTGTTGACCCATCATGGCTTGACGATAGGCCATCATACGCGCACGAGGATCTTGCATCTGTCCCATCCCACCGCCCTGACCCTCCTGCATGGCCTTCATTTGCATGATTTTCTGCATCTGCATAGGGTCAGGCTGTTGCATCGGTCCCATCGGCGACATTTCGGGAGGAGGACCCTGAGGCATCTGCACACCCGGAGGAGCTTGACCCGGTGGGAGACCCTGCGGAGCCTGCATTTGCTGCATTCTCTGCATCTGGGCGTTCCTCTGGGCCATCATTGCCTGAGGAGGCATTTGGGGTCTCTGCATTGGTCCCTGAGCCTGTGGAGGCATTCCTCCGGGAGGTCCCATCCTCTGAGGCATCCCTCCACCCATCGGAGGAGGACCTCCAAGCGACTCTCTCGGCCCACGGAGCTTCTTCGGCCTTACCGACTGCCCCATTGGTGCGTCCGGAGCACCGCCGATTCCCATTGGTGTATCCATAATGCCTCTTATGCTCGAAAACGGTGTCCTACTGAGCGAGATCTGGTCCGGTGAACTGATTTCGACCTTTTGAGGAATTTGTGCTCGAAAACGTGCATTTGCCGGTGGAACTGGTTGTAATCATTCGTCTCCGTGAGTTTCTGAATGATTTCTCCCAGGGCGGTCTGTTTCTCGTGCTTGGTTTTAGATTCTCGAATATATCGAGAATAAGCCTTGATAAGATAACGACCACCATCGTAAGGGTCATCACCGTCGAACTCTTGAACATCCTCGGCGTTCTTTCCATCCTTTTGTTCATAAATGCACGACGGAATCGCTTCCCTAAAATGACTGCAAGAACGACAAACTTGCAACTTCGGAAGATTCAGCTCCGGAGGATCAGGCTCGAACATCTTGACGTATTCCGAATATACGTCTGGACCTTGCATTCGCAGGATTCGCTGCGCGGTTTCTTCCCTGAATCCCTCAGCAGGCGTGTATTTAGGTGGCCGAGGCTTCCAGCGAAGCATCTCGTGCATGAGGAGCTTTCCACCCAATCGATCATTATCTGCTTGCTCCCAGGAAATTCCTGTGGCCTCTGTAATTTGTTGCTGAAGGGTCTTAGCCTCTCCACGTTTTCCCCAAGCTGAAGGATCGAGGGTGGCTGCTCCCAGATTGTCTAGTTCAAACTGAGAAATTCTTCTAACGTCTGACCCCCATTCCTCGATAGAAGTTTTCTCCCTAACGTATTCGCGATAAAGAAAGAGCCTGCCATCCGGTGCCACCGCTCCCCAGCCGACCCATGTCTTAGCCGTATAGCCCCAATCAGCTGCGATAACTCGTGGCCACCAATATGGCGGCTCGAAATCT
>Ga0111538_10002017_pt1 | contig 28553 bp, 34 predicted proteins | sample SoiMethybrSBSTD1_FD_79669 | JGI IMG/M metagenome (GOLD analysis project Ga0111538, IMG submission 79669) | Bulk soil microbial communities from a Populus tree surrounding site in Tennessee, USA - Soil MetaG P. TD hybrid SBSTD1 (version 2)... | ecosystem: Environmental > Terrestrial > Soil >... | reverse complement strand
GAGGCGGTTTTAACTGCAAGGCTGCTGCGAGATTCATTAGGCGTCGATCTTATCAAGCTTGATGTCAGACCAGACAAGGATAGAAGCTTGCCGGACAATACTGCCACTATTAAGGCCGCGCAGGTGTTGACGAATGAAGGTTTTAATATAATACCCATGATCATACCTGAACCGGCCGCCGCCCTCGAACTTCAGAGAATTGGCTGTTGCGCTTTGAGATTACTGGCGGGCCCCGTGCGATCTGGCTTAGGGGTCACAAACTTACAGATTATGATGGCGGTTAAAGACGCTGTCAGTATCCCGTGCATAGGCGAGGGAGGGATCGCTACTGTCGCCGATGCCGCGATTATTATCCAGAACGGCTTCGATGCTGTGCTCGTCAACAGTGCGATTACCAAGGCTGCAGAACCCGGTTTGATGGCGAAAGCTATGAGGCATGCCGTCGCTGCCGGAAGGTTATGTTACCTGGCTGGGATGCATCCCGAACAGGAGACTGCCGCGTTGAATGGTGACAGTGAATGTCGGAATTGACTATGTGGCGCAGGAACGCACGGCTGAGTGGCAGGCTCAGGTGTTCTGCCCACTCGGTCTACTAACAATGAGATTGCTTTCAACGGTGCTGCATCCTACAGATAGTTTTGGATTTCGGCATGAGTTTGGGTGACCGGAGCGAAAATACGATATGGTGAAAGAATCCTTTAAGTGGGACGTGTTTGTGAGTCACAACCGGCGGCAAAAGCTGTGGGTTCGCCAATTCGTAGCTCAACTTCGTGATCACGGGCTTCAGGTGTTCTTCGATGAAGATAGCATTCCACCCGGAATTCCTGTCCTGACGGCCATTGAGCAAGGACTCGATCAGAGCCGCTACCTACTCTTCGTCATCACTCCGTCATCTGTCGCAAGCGAATGGGTTTCACTTGAAACCTCATTACTACTTTATTCCGATCCTGCCGCGCGACACGGCCGGCTCATCCCTCTCCTGCTCGAAAAGACTCCGGAGACAGATATTAGACCGGCCGTTCGAATACTGAATTGGATTGATCTGACCAAGCCGCAGGAACGGACAAGACAGTATCAAATCCTCCTGCGCCATCTGGGGATTGAGGAAGCACTTACGCCTCCGGCCCACGGAAAGTCGCGAAAGGTCAGGAACAACGTGCAGACTCAGGACCCGCTGCTGGCCCGGCGAGCTCTGCGAGTTCAGCTTACAGATATTACCTGTCTTTTATACAAGGATGCTTATAACGACCCAGCTTTCTTAGTGGTTCCCGACGGAATGCCGGTTCTGAGTCACAAAAAATTCCTTCCCGATGTTCCGCTGCTGCTGCCAAAGATAGAAGAAAAACTGGTCTGGCGGAAGAGTATGGATGCCGTCCCGCAGCAGTATCCGCAAGGGCCTATGGTAGCAACCCTGCGGGCTCAGTTGCCGTCGCCCCAAATCCACGACGGAATCTTATACAGGTTCCTTGGCTCAGACGACGGGAAGGAGTTTCACTTCTGCCGCGGAAGTTATTTTGATTTCCTGAACTCCTGCGAATTTCTCTCTCTAGAATTGGCGAGCGCTATTCACGACAATCGATTCGCCTACGAAATCCTGCAACAGGAGGATAGTGATAACTACAGGCAAGTCGTATCGTTCTTGCGCGCACATCCCAATCTCATTCCGCTCAGATTGGCTACCGATCCGTTCACCTTCGAGTCACGATGCACCGCGTTTGGTACCTGCGCGCTGGTCATCGTAAAACGCACGAATAAGCCCGCCCGAATGATCCTCAACATGCGGTCATCCGCGCTGACTGAAACGCCTGACTTGTTGCACGTCATCCCGGCCGGAACCTTTCAGCCGAACATGTTTGATGATCGATTTCATGAGATAGAGTTTTCTTTCACGGAAAATCTGGTGCGGGAGTTTGCCGAGGAACTCCTCGATGCCGAGGATTTACGAAGGCCGAAAGTGGAACCTCTCGACCCTGAAGAGATGTACAGCCGACGAGGCAAGACATTCCGGCAGCATGTAGTCCGCAACGGGAATTACAGTATTTTCTATTTGGGAACCGTTGTTGACCCGGTTAATTTGAAGCCGGAAATCCTTACCGTCTTCATGGTTCATGAAGGGTTTTTATTTAACGTCGATAAGCGTGAACTGGTGAAATCTTGGGAGAGTGGAAGGTTATCACTTCACGAGTTTACGGAGGGGGAACTGGATTATCTGATAGGGAAGTCGAATTTTGTGCCCACGGGGAAAGCGCACTTGATGCTTGTGAGGAAACATTTTCGTTTCCTGTCAGATGCCTTATCTCAAATCTGAAGATTATGTGTGTTAGGACAAATGAGGGTTAGCTTGAAAGAGTTCGTAACAGGGGCTTCGCCAATTTACTCAGGTGCTCCTACACGCAGCCTAACAGTTCGCTCAAGCGGGGCGGGCTGCGTATCATCTATTTTATTCGGTATCAACCCAACGAGTTTTGGATGCTGACACTGTATGCAAAGGCAAAGCGCGCGAACATTCCTGCGCATATCCTCAAGCAGTTGTTGGAGGCGTTTGCAGATGAATAAGAAGCTTACAGGTAAGGCGCTGGCTGAGTTTGAGGCTAAGCGCGATGTGTGGCAAGAGGTCCTGGACGGAGTACGCGAGATCAAGGCTGGCGGTGGCAAGCGTAGGAAGGTTGAAGCGAAATCCCAGGTCGTTCGTGTGCGTATGAAGAGTTGCTTGTCACAAGCGCAGTTTGCCGCCGCTCTTGGGGTTTCTAAGCGAACCTTGGAGCAGTGGGAGCAAGGACGCCGTGAGCCGTCTGGCGCAGCGAAGCAACTGTTGAAGATAGCCGAGCGTCATCCTGAGGTGCTTCTTGAGGTTGCAGCGTAGAGGCATGAGCAGTCTTGGCACGCCGCCGCCGTTAACTGGTCGCTGGGTTGAATCCACTCGTCCGACCATTTTGATTGACCATTAACGGCTGCCAACTTCGGCAGCCGTTTTACTTATTCACCATGAGCCAACTTTTTCTGTTTCCCACCGCCGTCAAGCGAGATCCGGCGATCGAGATCTGGATGCGTCAGCATCCTGGTGAGTTAGGGTTGATCGCGCAGCGCTGGTTTGAGGTTATGCGCGCCTGCGGAGATGACGTCCGAGAGTTATTGCATGACGGCCATCCGACTGCGTGTGTAGGTGACGCGGCATTCGGCTACGTCAATCAATTCACAGCTCACGTTAATGTCGGATTCTTTCGGGGTGCAGAGATTGCCGATCCCGAGAGTCTGTTGGAAGGCACTGGCAAGTTCATGCGCCATGTAAAACTCAGGCCCGGAGATCACGTCAATACCACGGCGCTTATGAAATTAATCGAAACTGCATACACTGACATGAAGGGGCGACTATAAGGACGGATAGTTTATGGTTCCAACTCAAACTCAGGGAGATGCTCATGAACAAAGTTCACGTTCTTTTTCTCAACCTGCTTCTATTGTCGACTTGTGTGATTGGAAACGCGCAAGAGACCGGTATTCACACCGAATACATGAAGGACACCAAAACGACGCGTGTTGAAACAAGCATGCTCTATGTCCACAACACTCCCGACCAATTCGTGGAACTAATATTTCGCAGTTGGTACAAAGGCGAAAAGCTAACTTCGTCCCCGACTCAGGTTGATCTCGAAGTGTTCTCGTTCTCGAAAAATCCCCTGTACAAAAAGGACAAAGATCGTGCATTAGTCATTGTAGCCGACGGGCAGGAGTTCCCGATTGGTAAGCTCACGAATATGGTAATGAAAGGTGAAACCAACAAGGGCGTTGACAGTTTCTACGCGGTTGACGGGAATCCAAACCTTGGAATGCAGGTACCTGTTCCCCCAAGTGCTCAGATAAAAGCGGCCGGCAACGTAAATGGCATTACGATGGAATGGATGAACATCTTCATGAAACCCGATCAGTTTCTGAAACTCGCGAAGGCAGCGAAACTAGAGTTTCGAGTCGGCACGACGTCGTTGCCGCTGACGGATAAGCACGTGGAAATCATTCAGAACTTCGCGAATAAAATTACTGTTCAATGAGCCATTGGATTGGTTCAACTTCTATGAGAGTCGTCGCTATGCTAGTGCTGACGAGCTTTCTTGTTGTTCCTGAATCAGTGCGATCAGGCCGCCTTGAGTGGCAGTCGCGATCCTCGCGCGCAAGTGCCGAAAAAACATGGCCGATCTTTTTCGCTGAGTTTCGCGCAGCAGTGAGAGTGAGAGATCGCTCAAGGCTCCGAAAGCTGCTGGCTCCGGAACTTTTATATAGTCTCGGACATCATCGAACCGATCGCCTGGAAGATGCTTTCAAATATTGGGATGCGGACAATGGCAGGGGCTGGAAGGCATTTAATCGGATCTTAAATCAAGGAACAGTACCGCAGGCAGCCTGGTGGAAAAATGGAAGCAGACCTTCACGTCCGAGTCGGGTGGCTCCAGCATCCGCAAATCAACGCAAGAATATTGATCGGGGGCGAATTGACTGGATTGCATTCTTTGAATATCGCGAGGATGGTCGGTGGTATTGCATCATATTTCAAGAGTGTTGTGATTAAGTAAGAACATGCTCGAAGGTTTTCGATCCTACCTGCATCGAGTTGCGGAAAAGCAGAAGTCTTATCGGCAAGGCCGGCGACGTACAGTCTATAAAATTTTTCATAATGCCAATGCGATGAAGGTCTCATGGCTCGGCGTCGAAAATGATCGAGGCGAAATAGTGATCGCGTGGAAAGAGACTGTAAGGGTCGAGGCCTTCAAGCGAGACCTTTATGCTGTCGACCTTATTTGCCTATCGGTTCTTCTGAAAGACAACAAGGCGATAGAGATTAATGAAGAGATGGAAGGCTTCGAATCTCTTGCCGGCAAGTTGCCGGAATATTTGCCAGGATGCCAAGAGTTTGAGGAGTGGTTTCAGGTCGTAGCGTTTCCGGCATTCAAGGAAAATAATACCGTGATTTACCAACGTGAGGTTTGAACAGCAGCGCACAAAATTCAGGAGGTTATGCCAATGCCGCACGGTAAGATTTGTTACCTTGAAATTCCTGCGAATCGAGCGGAAGATTCAGCCGAGTTTTATTCGAGTATCTTCGGATGGAAAGTTCGGCCGCGTGGCGACGGCAACCTGGCGTTTGACGATACCGGGTCTGTGAGCGGCACCTGGGTCAAAGACTCCGATCGAACCCCGGACGAGCAAACACGCGTGTACATCATGGTCGACAGCATCGCGGATGCACTCCAGCAGATTGAACATGCCGGCGGCAAGATTCTGACGCCGCGTACAGACATTGGACCGAACATGGGAGCCTTTGCGGCGTTTGCTGACCCTGTCGGCAATGAATTTGGTCTCTACGAAGAACCCAAAGGCTAATCAGCTTTTATAAGTCGTAATAAATGGAGGCACTATGGCAAAAGTTACCGGAATCGGCGGCGTCTTCTTCAAGAGTAGAAACGACAATGCTGCGCTTGCAGCCTGGTATGAGAAGCACCTCGGCATGCCACTCGAGAGCTGGGGTGGCGCGATTCTGAGATGGCCCGATGACAAGGCCGAGGACAAGGGACTCACCGTGTGGCACGTCGCAGGAAAAGACAGCAAATGGTTCAGCCCCAGTGACTCCGCTTTCATGATCAACTACCGCGTCGACAATCTCGACGAGTTGCTCGCGCAGCTCCGTGCTGAAGGCATCGAAATCGTTAGCGGTCCACAATCGGATGATAACGGGAAGTTCGCCTGGATCATGGATCCTGATGGGAACAAAGTGGAATTATGGGAGCCGATGGCTGTTGACGAGAAGAACAAGAGTGCTTGAAGTTCTTACTCCTGCATAAGCCGGCGGACCAAAGGAACTGCCTTTTTCCATTGCGCTCGCCGATCTCGAGATCTCTCTGCGACATCGCCGTTGGGTAAGCCCGACGCGTGGTGTGGTCTAACCTCATGCGATTCGACCCGGAGTATGTGCAGTCATGGTACGACGCATATGGGGAACAAGAGTCCCAGCGTTGGTCCAAAAGCGCCGCTGCCAGGATGCAGTATGAGATTTATGTTCGTCACCTGCGCCGGCGCGTGAGTCCCGGCGCGCGGCTACTCGATTGTGGATGTGGTCCCGGAACGTTCGCTCGCATCGCGATGGAGCTTGGCGCTTCGGTGACCTGCCTTGATCTGTCGCCAGTGCAGCTTGCGGCCTGCCGCGAGTCAACTCCGGGTGCCGACGACTATGTGTTGGGAACGATAACCGATCTGAGTCGTTTCGCGGATGCCTCGTTCGACATCTGTCTCGCGCTCGGCGGACCGCTGTCGTACTGTTTCGATCAAGTTGGGCATGCGATTCGGGAGTTGTCTCGCGTCACGCGGCCGGGTGGCCTGATCGGTCTGTCCGTGATGAGTTTGCATGGGGCGCTTCATCACCATTTGCGCGGCGTGTTGGCCGTGCCGTTGCAGTCGAATCGCCGGATAGTTGCATCAGGTGATCTGCCGCGTGAAATCTCTGGAAACGAATGTCACATGTTCCGGGTTGATGAACTTGCCGCGTTGCTGGCTGATGCCGGCCTTGTCGATGTCGAGCTGTCGGCATCCGGTTTCCTGATTTCGGTTGCAGGAGTAGAACTGCCGGAGGCCGGCAGCGCGGAATGGGAGTGGCTCCTCGAAGCAGAGTTGGCGGCAAGCGTCGAGTCGCCTGGTGCCGGCACTCACATCATTGCGTGGGCAAGAGTTCCAGCAGGTTCCGATGCAAACCGACCTTAACTGGGGTAAAGACATGACCCGTATTCACGATACCGTTCTTCTCTGTGCGTCGTTTGCCATCGTCCTTGGTTGCTCCATAGCGAGTCCAGTCAGTTCGCAAGGCAACAAGCCCGCCACGCCGAACGATGCCGCTCAGTCGACGGAGGCGATGCGGGGTTTAAGAGACAAGCTTCTGACGTCCTCGCCGGAGGAGATGGGTCTCGGTACCGAAGATGCCTCGGCCAATGTTTGGGGCGTGCTAATGGAGATAGGCTTTCAAGAAGGCGTCGTCACGGTCGTTTCTATGCGCGATGGCACGGCGAATATCTACGTGAACACTGGCGGAGGGCTTCTCGGCGGCCACAGCGCGCAGAAACAGGCCCAACAATTCATCTCGGAGTCGGAGAAGCATCTCGCGGGCATGAAGCTCACGAAATCGTTTCCGTACCCGACAGTCGGAAAGGTAATCTTCTACGTGTTGACGCAGGAGGGCGTCTACAGCGCCGCAGCCGGCGAGCAAGAGTTGATTAGAATGGAGCATGCCTTGTCTCCACTCTTTCGCGCCGGGAATGAAGTTCTGATCGGATTGCGGAGCGCAGGCAAACCGGCGAATCCGACTGGAACGCCATAGTCGCAACCATCGAACGCTCGCCGTCACTTGTTAACCGGAGGTCGGGAATCTTGTCTGAGAAGATATCGCTGGAACTGACATCTTCAGAGGCGCTGGTGCTGTTCGAATTTCTCTCGCGTTTCAGCGACGATGATGAACTTAAACTTGAAGACCAGCCAGAAGAGCGGGTGCTTTGGGATCTTTGTGCTTCACTGGAATCGATCCTGGTAGAGCCTTTCGCCGAGAATTACATAGAGCTCCTGGAAAAAGCACGCGCTGAGGTTCGTGATCCGGTGGCTAACGATGAAGGCTAAAGTTATGAGGAAAATTCTTTGGGTGTTCTTGCCAGTCATCTTGTTGACGGTTGGGGCGAAGAGTAGTTATGCCTGCATGTGTAATACCTCACTTACGTTGACCAAAATTCGGCTTCTCGAAGGAAAGCTTTTCACTGACAAGGCTTTTCTGGATGACTATGACGGCGTGGTTTTCACCGGGCAAGTCATCAAGATCAAAAAAGTGAAAGTGAAGCTATCCAGCGGCGACGACTGGCATAACTATCGAGTGACATTCAAAGTGGATCGGTATTGGAAAGGCATTGATAGCTCGGAGGTGGTCGTCTTCACCGGCGCCGGCGGAGGAGATTGCGGCATTGGCTTCCGTAAAGGTGACGGTTACATCGTATTCGGTAAGATGTTTGAAAACAGACTGTACACAGGAATATGTACCTACACGGCAGATTCCCGTTATGCGGAAAATATAATCAAGGGTCTTAATCTGGGCGAGGGTAAGTATCCCGTACAGAAGTCGAAACAATGAGTATCCGCTCAATCTTATTGGCTTTGATTATATTGGGAGTAGCTGGACCTGCATTGGCTCAGAATAAGGATAAGCCTCAATCCAACCCGCAGATTGAAGAAGCCGAAAGGCTGCATAAGGCGGGATACAACTTCTTCATCGAGCGTGACTACCAGAAAGCGCTGGATTCTTTTCTTAAAGAGTTACCGCTTCGTATTGCGGCGAACGATACGCGCGGTGAGGCCTGGGCCCTGAATCAAATCGGTGAGAGCTATTTGAGTCTGAACGCGGCTCAGGAGGCATTGAATAATTACAGTCAGGCTTTACCGTTGTTCCGCCAGGTAAAGGATACTCATGGCGAAGCTCGAACTCTTCATGCCCTTTCCACCTGCTACATGGCACTTGGCAATCATGCTCAAGCTTTAAAACATCTGAAAGAGGCGCTGCCGTTGGTCCGGGCGTCCGAAGATCGCCAGTGGGAGGGAATGATCCTTGGCGACATAGCATTTACATATTTGCAGCTTGGAGAAAAAGATCAGGCTTTTGAGTTTCTCAGTAACCGGCTTGCCTGTGAACGTAAACATCAGAATCCAATTGGCGAGGCTGAAGCCCTCAAAAGCATGGGTGTCGCTTACGAGTCCGCCGGTGACAAGAAGAAGGCTGGAGAGTCATACAAGCAGGCTTTATCAATCTATTTCAAAATCAGCAGAACAACGGAGAGCGAGTATCTAAAATCAACCATCAGAGAGTTAAGAGAGATAGTAAGTAAGCTTGAAAGGTGAGGGTTGTGTTCGATGACTCGGTCGTGTTAGCAATTTCACGACACAGAGAAGAGTTCAAATTAGAGCAGCTAAGGTTCGTTTATGGCGTCGCAAGTGACTGTTGAATTTGTACCCATACACCATGTGCCTCGAAATAATTGCCACCATTGCTCCAAACGCGAAGGCGCGCATATCGGCGAAACGTCTTTCTGAGTTGAGTGGCCTTCATGTCGCTTCATTCAAGAACGACGGCTTGTCTTCGCTGCATTTCTCTGTCACCGGCGGATGTTCCTGTGAATTTCTTTCTGACAACGCTGAATTTGAGAGTGATACCTGGGCTCTTGCTTCTGACCACCTGCCGGCGCTGGCTCTGGCAATCTCCATCCTCGCAAAGGAAACGGGTCGCTTTTCGTTCCTTGCCCGGTGGTTAACCGGGGAACGTGCACGCCGAACTGAAAAGATTCGCAGTGCCCAACTCGTAAAGCTCGTCGCTGAGAATCGGCTCGGAAACAACGTGCTCTACGACTCGACTTAAATGATTTCATCAATCCTAGGGTCACAGAGAACACAAAGGTTGCATAAAGAAGAATGGCGTCGTGAACACAAAACTACAAAGCTCAGGAACAAAGAAAAGAACAATTATGAATTCACAACTACATTACTTTAGCCAATCGGCTCAACTGAAGGAGGATGAAAGATGAACAAAGAGCCGATTATCGGCAATTAGACGCTGCACCCACCCTCACTCGAATTCGCAAACTTCAAGACGACCGCAGCTATCGCGACCAGCATCGACTCTTCTTCGTTGAAGGTGTGCGTAACTTTGTCACAGCGATAGACCACGGATTCTCCATTGAAACGCTCCTCTACAGCGAAAAGCTGCTGACTGTTCCGCTGGCAAGAAAACTGGTCCGCCAGTCGAAACGTGCCGGCGTTCCCTTTGCGCGTGTCTCGCCGGAAGTGTTTCGGAGCATTTCCCGCACTGAACGTGCCTCCGGCGTTGCTGCCATTCTTCATCAGCGCATCAAGACACTCGAACAGGTTCGGCCCGGTAAATTCTCCTGTTGGACGGTCTTGAGTCAGGTTCGGTCGCCTGGTAACCTGGGTTCACTCTTACGAACCTCAGCCGCGATCGGTGCGGGCGGATTTATCTTGCTGGGCCAACAGATTGACCCTTATGAACCAGGCTTGGTTCGGGCAACGATGGGCGCTCTTCAAGCAAACACTCGTGCGCACAAACATCGAGCACTTTCGCCGCTGGATACAGACGCACCGTCCAGCCGTTATTGGCGCATCACCGGATGGCGTGGTTGAGTATGATCAAGTCCGATACACGCGGCCAACAGTTCTCTTATTAGGCCACGAACGTTCGGGACTGACGGCCGAGCAACGAGCACTGTGCGAACAGATTGTTCGCATCCCGATGGTGGGCGACACGGACTCTTTAAATCTTGCTGTGGCTGGAAGCCTGCTCTTGTATGCTGTCTTTCGATCGACCGGGTAACACTTCAAGCGCGAGTGAGATGGTGATTGAATTTCTTGAACCCTGGGTCGCTTTAGAAGCGAATGCAGACTTCTTTCAGCGCGAGCTTGTGGCGGAGGTCGGCACTGGCCATCCCCTGCACGGCCGTGAAATGCGAGCCGTTGCAAGGCGCGAAGACTGCGACGACGTTTTGTTCGTTAGCACCGATGAACCGCCGCTGGTGGCCGTCGTCCACCTCACGTATGGCAGACGGCCTGAGACGGACCCGAGATTTCCCTGGACAACCATCTTCGAATCGATCGAGGTGTGGATCGAGCGAGGCATGAAAGCTGATCATGAGGACCAATTCGCTTAGTCGCTTATGACTTCCATTCCACAATCCACATCATTTCATGGGAGTCGAAAGAATTCCGTGACGTGGAAGTCTTGCTTCGTTTCGGATTGGTACTAGTCGTCTTTCAGCTCCGCAACAACGATCGGTGACGTGAACGTCTTATGCACCGGACACTTGTGCGCGATCTCTGTTAAGCGTGCGAGTTGTTCTTCCGAGAGTGGGCCGGTGAAGCTGACCGATCGTTCGATGCGGTGAATATAGCCCTCCATATTCTGCGCGCATTCCTGACAGTCCTTTGAGTGAATTCGACCTTGTCGCAGCCGCACGGTGACCTGCTCGAGTGGCCACTGCTTTCGCCGTGCATAGAGCGTGACGGTCATCGAAATGCAACTGCCGAGTGCGGCGAGCAATAGAGTATACGGATCCGGTCCAGCGTCTTCGCCGCCGGCGCTGATGGGCTCATCGGTAATGAATGTATGACCTTCGCCGTAGTTCACCTGGTTCCGCAGGTTTGTTTGAGAAGTTACAACAACGTCGCTCATGATTACCGTCCTTTCCAGCCACAGATTACACGAATTATACAAGGCAACTTGCGATGAACTCCGAGGCGCGGCTACACTCGCGCGTTCCAAAAGATCCGAAATCATCTGAGGCTGTTGCATGAAGATTCATGAATATCAGGGAAAAGAACTCCTAAGAAAGTACGGCGTGCCTGTCCCGCGGGGCATCGTGGCGCACTCGCCTGAAGAGGCATATCACGCTGCCAAAGAGCTCGGCGGCGACATCGTCGTCGTGAAAGCGCAGATTCACGCGGGCGGACGAGGTAAAGGCGGCGGTGTGAAGCTTGCCCGCAGCGCCGACGAAGCCGAAGCGATTGCTCGTCAGATGCTGGGCATGCAACTCATTACACATCAAACCGGCCCCGAGGGCAGGGAAGTACGAGTTCTGCTGATCGAGGAAGGCTTGCCGATCGATAAGGAATACTATCTCGGCATCGTGCTGGATCGTGCTTCAGGTCGACAGGTGTTCATGGCTTCATCGGCAGGGGGAATGGACATCGAGGAAGTGGCAGCAAAGACGCCGGAAAAGATCATGAAAGAGACGATCGACCCGGCCGTTGGCTTGCTACCATTTCAGGCACGCAAGCTTGCGTTTGGTTTGGGATTGCCGGGCGCGCTCGTCAACCAGGCAGTGAAGTTCATGCAGTCGCTTTATAACGCCTACGAGCAGATGGACGCGTCACTCGCCGAGATCAATCCGTTTCTTTTGACGAAAGACGGCCGCCTGATCGCGCTTGACGCAAAGATCAATTTCGACGACAACGCCCTGTTTCGACACAAGGATTTTCTTAACCTGCGCGACCTGCATGAAGAAGAGCCACTGGAAATCGAAGCGTCGAAGTTTGATCTCAACTACATCAAGCTCGACGGCAACATCGCCTGCATGGTGAATGGCGCCGGTCTCGCGATGGCGACGATGGACATCATCAAACTCGCAGGCGGTGAACCGGCGAATTTTCTTGACGTCGGTGGTGGCGCGTCACAGGAGCGAGTTGAAGCCGCGTTTCGCATCCTACTCGCGGATGAAAATGTGAAGGCGGTTTTGATAAATATCTTCGGTGGCATTGTGCGTTGCGACATGGTCGCGCGCGGCGTGGTGGAAGCGGCGAAGAATCTCGGGATCAAAGTTCCTGTTGTCGTGCGTCTCGAAGGGACGAACGTTGAAGAAGGACAGCGAGTAATTCGCGACTCAGGTCTAAACTTTACTGTCGCTAATGGTATGAAGGACGCTGCTGAGAAAGTTGTTGGCCTGGCGGCGTAACACAGATTACACGGATGAACAGAACGATAATTTTGAAATGGTTCGTTCGTGTTTGTCGCTTCGGCCTGGCAGCGCTGTTTCTGTTAACAGCGATCGCGAAGCTCGCGATAATCAAAACGTTCGTCAAAAACATGGGTGAACTGTTGAGCTCGTCCGGGTTTGATTACCAGCGCTGGTCCTGGCCTGCAACGATCGCCGTAATCGTTGCTGAGTTCATCACTGCGATTCTTCTGCTTGCTCCGCGGACGGTGCGAATCGGCGCGTTGTGTTCGGGAGCATTGTTGCTAGGCTTCGCGTCGTACGCGCTTTACTACGTTTACGGGTTGCATGGCGAGCCACTCGAGTGTGGTTGCTTCGGCGGCATCATTGCCAGCCAGCTCGGAGTGAAGACCGCGCTCAGAAATCTGGCACTGCTAATACCAGTAATCGTTGTATGGTTTGGGTATCGGAGAACCCGGAAGGAGTTGTTAATTGGCCAGTATTGAGTTTTGGGGTGGTGTCGGCACCGTCACCGGATCGAAATATCTAGTGCAGACCAACCGAGCGCGAGTGCTGGTTGATTGCGGGTTGTTTCAGGGACTGAAGGAATTGCGCGAACGCAACTGGCAGGATCCGCCTTTTAAGGCAGGATCACTGAATGCGGTTCTGATCACGCACGCGCACATCGATCACACGGGTTACCTGCCGCGCCTGGTCCAACAGGGTTTTCGCGGCCCGGTCTACTGCTCAAAAGGCACTGCGGATTTGTTGAAGATACTTTTGCCGGATGCCGGACGCTTACAGGAAGAAGATGCCGACTATCGCAACCGTCATAATCTGACTAAACACAATCCCGCACTCCCGCTCTACACTGAAAAGAACGCGTATGCTGCTTTGGAGTTGCTGAAGCCGGTTCCGAATACAGGTGAGGCAATCGAAGTTGCCCCCGGTATTCGTGCCGGATTTCGAATTGCCGGCCACATACTCGGATCCAGTCTGGTATTGCTGGAAGTAGACCATGCTTTAGCTGACGGCCAGGGACGCCGCATACTCTTTTCCGGCGACCTGGGCCATTACGATCAGCCAATCATCCGCGACCCGGCGCCGCCGCCTGGTTGTGACTACCTTCTGGTCGAATCGACTTACGGCGATCGCCTGCACGATCCCGAAGATCCGAAAGTGGCTCTAGCGCGAATCATCAACGACGCCGCCCAACGCGATGCCCCCGTGCTCATCCCGGCTTTTGCGGTTGGCCGCACACAGGAAATCGTTTATCTGATTCGCGAGTTGGAAGAGGAAAAAACGATTCCGATTTTGCCGGTCACGGTTGACTCGCCAATGGCCGCCGCCGCGACGGCTGCGTACGCCAACCGTAAAGAAGAGCAGGACGAGGAGTATACGAGCATTCTCACGCGACAGAGACACCCGTTGCGAACTCATTCGATGACAACGGCTTCATCGCGGCAGGAGTCGAAGCGACTCAACGATGCGAAAGGCGCGCGTGTGATCGTCAGCGCCTCGGGGATGATGACTGGCGGCCGCGTACTGCATCACGCCATGCGGCTCGTGCCGGATCCGGAAGCGACAATCGTATTTGTCGGCTACCAGGCTGCCGGTACGACCGGGCGTCGTATACTCGATGGTGAACCGGAAGTGAAGATCATGGGACAGCGAGTTCCCGTGCGTTGTCGCATCGCAAAGATCGGTGGCTTCTCGGCACATGCTGACTATGCGGAAGTACTTCGCTGGTTGGGAGGTATCGAGAGTGGCGTGCCGCGCCAAACTTTCCTGACACATGGCGAACCCGAAGCCGCAAATGCGATGGCCGCACACATCAAGGAGAAGTTTGGCTGGAACGTTCATGTTCCGCAGTACGGGGAAAAGGTTGAGCTGGTTTAAGCCACAAAAAGGCACAAAAAACACAAAAGAAAAAATTTCGGATTTGTGTGTTTTGTGCCTTGTTGTGGCCGATTGCTATACTGCCGCGTTTCAAATGGAGGAGCTTTAATATTGAGCGTCTTAGTCGACAAATCTACACGCCTTGTTGTGCAGGGTATCACCGGGAAAGAAGGAACGTTTCATACGAAGCAGATGGTTGAGTATGGAACGAATGTCATTGGTGGCGTGACGCCCGGCAAAGGCGGCACCACGCACGAGGGACTTCCTGTTTTCAACACCGTTGCCGATGCTGTGAAAGAGGCCGGAGCTAATGCTTCGGTGATTTACGTGCCGCCGTCGTTTGCTGCCGACGCAGTGATGGAAGCGGCTGACGCCGGGATCCCCGTTGTTGTTTGTATCACCGAAGGGATTCCGACACTCGACATGGTTCGAGTGAAGGAATATCTGAAAGACAAACCGACGCGTCTGATTGGTCCAAACTGTCCGGGCATCATCTCTCCGGGCAAGTGCAAGATCGGAATCATGCCGGGACACATTCACCGCGAGGGAAACATCGGCGTTGTCTCGCGCTCGGGAACGTTGACCTACGAAGCTGTCGGACAGTTAACAGCGCTCGGCTTGGGCCAGTCGTCAGCTATCGGCATCGGTGGCGATCCGATTGTAGGCACGACGCACGTCGATGCGTTACGACTTTTCCAGGCCGACGACGAGACGACCGGAATCGTGATGATTGGCGAGATTGGCGGCACCGCCGAAGAAGAGGCCGCCGCGTTTGCGAAAGAGAATGTAACCAAGCCAATCGTAGCATTCATCGCCGGGCAAACTGCGCCGCCGGGAAGACGCATGGGCCACGCGGGCGCAATCATTGCGGGAGGAAAGGGAACGGCGTCGGAGAAGATGAAAGCGCTCGCCGACGCGGGTATCCACGTGGTCAAGTCACCCGCTGATATCGGTCAGGCGATGAAGGAAGCCCTTTGACAGGATTTACAGGATGTTTACAAGATTTACATGTAAATCCTGAATAATCCCGTTAATCCTGTCTAAAAAACCAAGGAATAGAACACTAGAACATGTCCAATCTAACATTCGGAATAATCAAACCCGACGCGGTGCGCGCGGGTCACACGGGATCCATCATTCAGCGAATTCTCGACAACGGTTTCCAGCTTCGTGGACTCAAGCTGATCCACATGAGCAGACAACAAGCAGAGGGTTTTTACGCCGTGCATCGCGAGCGCCCGTTCTTCGCTGGTCTAACTGAATTCATGTCCAGCGCGCCGTGTGTTGTCATGGCACTCGAAAAAGAAAGTGCCGTCAAAGCATGGCGGGATCTGATGGGCGCCACCGATCCGGCAAAAGCCGACGCGGGCACGTTGCGAAAAGAGTTTGGCGGTTCGGTTGGTGAGAACGCCGTACACGGCTCTGACTCAGACGAAAACGCCGCCATCGAGGTCTCTTATTTCTTCAGTCGTTTGGAACTTGTTTAGCCCGGAATGAAGTACTGCCCACAGTGTAAAAGAGAGTTCAGCGAAGCCTGGCTGAGCTTTTGTTCAGACGACGGTACGCCGCTCGTACAGGAAATGACGCCCGCAGCGGATCCCAACTGGGATCCGCAAATTCGCGAGCCGAAAGTACAAACGCCGGACGAACAAGCAACTCAATGGCTTCCACGCGAGCCGCCCGTCGCCGGCGGATGGATCGCGCCTGATGAACGCCCGCCAATGAGCCCGGGCGCATGGAGCCCGCCAACGCTCCCAGTGGTGTATCCGCGCACACAGGCGCCGAACCAGCAATTAGCGATGGCATCAATGATTGTCGGCCTCGCGGGAATTTTCCTGTCGTGGTGTTTCGGGCCGGTTCCCGGAGTCGTCGCGTTGGTGCTGGGGTTGGTCGCTCTCTCGCAAATCAAAAAGTCGCCAGAGAAATACGGTGGGAGAGGAATGGCGATAACGGGAATCGTCATTGGCGCACTTACAATCGCTTTTTACATACTGTTGGTCATCGGATGGATTTTGGCGGGCGCCCTTAGTTGATTTGCCAGCGGTGGTTTAGAATTCATTTGAAATGAAGCGCTGTTCCACCTGCAACAGGACGTACGACGATCCGAATCTCAGTTTCTGTATCGACGACGGCACCCCACTGATTTCCGTCGAAGCTGACGACGATACAACCGTCGTCCGGCCGCGAAACACTGAAGACAACGACTGGAATACTCAGGCTTACCAGCCGCCAGGCACGTATGTTCCTCCGGGTACGGATCCGAAGCGACGGCGAGCGTGGCCATGGGTGGTGGGCATCGTCGGTGCGTTCGTTCTCGGAATTCTTGCCCTCTCGCTAGCGGCTGCCATTCTGATTCCGAGAATGGTGCGTCCGAGGCGATTGGAACAGCCACCCATAACCAGCACAAATCGAGAAGAGAATTCAAACGCCGCTACGGAAAGCAACGCAAACTCCAACACGAGCGAAGACGTCGATACTCCGCCACCAGCCGGTCACGAGCAGGTTCTCAGTCAGTTAACGAACATCGAACAAGAGTGGACGGTTGCGAATCTCAACGCGGACAAGAAAAAGCTCGATCGAATTCTGGCTGATGATTTTGTGGGCCAGGGTGAGCGGAATGAACCGCAAAGCAAAGCCGATTACATTCGTACTATCCAGCGTAATGCCGACGTCGAAAAGTGGGAATTCAGCGACTTGAAACTGGACCTCGCTGGAGACCGTGCGAAGTTAACGGGAATCATTACTTACTTCCTTGGCGATCGCAGTGTATCCTTTGACTTCACGGACAAGTTCGTGTGGCGCGACGGCAGATGGCAGGCGACTGGCGCGGAAATCAAACGGCGAGGAGCGCCGGAAACGGATCTCTAGGTTTTCTCTGTGCAACCTTTGTGTCCTCTGTTGCTCTGTGGTTATAGGAATACGAGATATGACAACCAGAGAGTCGCAGAGAACACAGAGGTGGCACAGAGAAGAGAGTAGAAGAAGATGTCAATCATCAGTGACGTAATCGAATCGACAAAAGCAATTATCCAGGGAATGGGTGTGACGCTGTCGTACATTCCCAAGCGCAAGTGGACGGTCCAGTATCCTGACGAGCCGGTCACGGTCCAGCCGCGTTATCGCGGTCAGCACTTGCTGCACGTTGATGAGCTGGGACGCGAGAAGTGTGTTGCGTGTTATCTGTGTGCTGCTGCCTGTCCGTCGGAGTGTATCTACATCGTGGCTGCGGACGATCCGCGGCCGCCCGAACAGCGCGTGGGTGTCGATGAACGCTACGCCGCCGTTTACAACATTGACTACGGTCGTTGCATCTTCTGCGGTTACTGTGTCGAGGCCTGCCCGAAAGACGCCATTACTCACGGCTACAACTTTGAACTTTCAGTTTACAGTCGCGCAGATCTCCTCAAGACCAAGGACGATCTACTGATCACCAAACAACTTCAGTCAAAAAACTACCGGGTCGCGCTGTCGCATGAAGATGTTGATTCGGAGTACAAGGAAGTCTAATTTACAATCCGCAGCAGGAGCAGGCTGCAGGTGCAGACAACCTGCTCCTGCACACTGCTCATGCCTGCTGGTTTCACATGCGCGAGTATCACAAACGTTGGGAGTTTGATCTCAAATCCAGCCCCGAGCGACTGTGGCCGTTCATTGCCGATACGAATAGATTCAATCGCGACACCGGCGTCCCACAGATCGAGATAGATTCATCTAACAGTCGACTGCGCAATGCCCGCCGCAAAGTACGTCTCTCCCTCTATGGTTTGCCCGTCGAATGGGAAGAACAACCTTTCGAATGGGTCAAGCCTTCCAGATTCGGTGTCGAACGCGTCTACAGTAAAGGTCCGCTCGCGCGACTCAAGATGCGCGCGGAGTTACAGCCGAAGTCCGACGGCGGCACACATTTGATTTACGAGCTGTGGTCGACGCCGCGAAACCTTCCCGGCGCGGTGGCGATCCCGATGCAGATCAATTTCGTCGTTGCGCGGCGGTTTCGTGATGCGATGCGCAAGTATGACGAGTCGGCATACATGGGCGCTGCCGTCGAAGCCGCTGAGCCGAACACTTCCCAGTCGTCCTTCGACCTGCAACGGCTCTCATCGCTGAAGCAGAAATTGACCTCAGATCTTGAAACGTGCGCATTGCCGGAGCAGAAACTCGCGGTGGGTGAGCGTCTGGCCGCCTTTCTCGAACACGGTGATGATTTCGCGGTCGCACGTATTCGACCATATAAACTTGCCGACGAGTGGCACGAGCCGCGACGCCTCGTACTCGAAGTTTGTCTCCGTGCGACGAGAGTCGGGTTGCTCGATTTCCAATGGGATCTACTCTGCCCGCTCTGTCGTGGTCCACAGGAAAGCGGGCTGTCGTTAAAGGACATCAAGACGGCCGTTCATTGCGATACGTGCAAGATCGATTTTACCGCCAACTTCGATCGTTACGTGGAACTGACTTTCCGACCCAACCCCGCAGTGAGACGTTTGAATGTGTCGGCGTTCTGCATCGGCAGTCCACACTGGACGCCGCACGTGGTGGCGCAGCAACTTTTGCCCGCGGGTGAGAAACGAGAGCTCGTGTTGCCGCTGGAGTCTGGAAACTATCGACTTCGTGCACTCGAGTTGCCGGGATCACAGGACGTCAGAGTGTCGCCTGAAGGTGAAGCGTCGGCGCAAGTAACTTTGTCGAAAGACGGTTGGAATGAGGAGCCTCTCCGCGTCGGCGAGGAATTTTCTCTGGCGCTGAAAAACGACACCGATGCCGAACAACTCTTGATCCTCGAGCGTTTGGAATGGAGCGATCAGGCGACCACGGCGGCTGAAGTCACGGCGCTGCAGATGTTCAGAGATTTGTTTGCGACGGAAGCACTGCGACCGGGAGAACAGATTTCAGTGGGAACATTGACGGTGCTCTTTACGGACCTGCGCAATTCGACGCAACTGTATCGAGAGATTGGCGACGCAACAGCATTCGGGCGCGTGATGAGCCATTTCGACGTCGTGAAAAAGGCGATCGCCGATCATGATGGCGCTGTGGTGAAAACGATTGGTGACGCCGTGATGGCGGTGTTTCGATCTTCCGTCGATGGCTTACTCGCGATGCTCGAAGTGCAGGGCCTGCTTGCCGACCCGGCTGACGGCAGCCGGCCTTTGCAATTGAAAGCGGGACTTAATACTGGTCCCTGTATCGCCGTCACACTGAATGATCGGCTGGATTATTTTGGTTCGACCGTAAACATGGCTGCGCGTCTCGAAGGTCTCTCATCCGGTTCAGACGTGATAATCTCACGCTCGGTCTACGAAGATGCGAAGGTGCAGGAGTTGATCGAGTCTGATAGTTTCTCGGCAGAGCCGTTTGATATGTTGCTAAAAGGATTTGAAGACGAACGTTTTGAGCTATGGAGGGTTAGTAGGCACTGATGCCCGCTCTCCTGGCCGCACAGGAAGTTTCAAAGATCTATCAGATGGGCAGTAACAACGTTACTGCTCTCGACAACGTCTCGCTGGATATCAACGAGGGCGAGTTTGTCGCCATTCAAGGCACCTCCGGTTCCGGCAAATCAACTCTGCTAAACATGCTCGGCGGTCTCGATCACCCGACGAAGGGTGAAGTGTTTTTTGCATCGCGACCACTGGGGCCGTTTACGAAAAAAGAGATGGCGCGCTATCGCCGTTTCTCGGTCGGAATGATCTTTCAGAACTTCAATCTCATTCCCACGATGACGGCGCGCGAGAATGTTTCGCTGGCACTAGCGTTCGGAGGCTTGCGTGGTCAACAACGACGCGCGCGTTCGAGTGAGTTGCTGGCTCGCGTTGGTCTTGGGGATCGCTTATCGCATAAACCTTCGGAACTCTCAGGCGGCGAACAGCAGCGTGTGGCAATCGCGCGTGCTCTTGCAAACAATCCCAAAGTGTTGCTGGCAGACGAGCCTACTGGAAATCTCGATTCGATCCGCGCGCACGAACTGCTGGGGCTGCTACGCGAGATGGTCGCTCACGATTCGCTGACGGTCCTGATGGTCACGCACGACCAGGAGCTGGCAAATAGTTTTGCCGATCGGATTGTGTTCATGAAGGACGGAAGAGTAGTTTAGCCGCGGATTTACGCGGAAAAACGCAGATCGGCGTTTATCCGCTTAAATCCGCGGCTCAAAAATTGGAGGAACTCCCATGGCGCAGCCTGCTACTCAAATGACGCTCGAGGCGCTTCGTTCGGTGCCGTTGTTTGCCTCTCTCGATGACGCAGCGGCAACTGAGCTTCGCAGCCTGCTTTCCGACAAAACCGTGCCGCAGAACACGCGTCTCTTCAGGCAGGGCGACAGGGGTGACGCGATGTACCTGATCGAGAGGGGCCGCGTGCGTATCAGTATCCGCGCCGAAGACGATCAGGAAGTGACCCTCGCGGAACTGGCGCAGGGCGACTTCTTCGGCGAGATGGCGATTATCGACGGTCGACAAAGATCTGCCGATGCCAGTGTCATCGAAGATGCGCAATTTGCGATTCTCTCTCGCGAATCGTTTCTGTCGTTCGTCCGAACTAATCCTGATGTCGCTCTCGAGATGTTGAGTGCGCTTACCGATCGACTGCGACGCACAGACGAACTATTACGCTCGCGCGTTTCGCGCAACGCGAACGAGGAAGAACGAGCGCGCTTGACCCTGGCGGATCGAGCCGCGGACCTGATCGCGGAGTTTGGCGGTAGCTGGAAATTCATCGGCGTGTCGATCGCGCTGATAATTTTCTGGATCATCTTTAACTCAATCATACTGGTGAAGGGTTTCGATCCGGCGCCTTATCAAATGCTGAATCTGGTGCTGGCAGTGATCGCGGGCATGCAGGCGCCGATCATCATGATGTCGCAGAACCGGCAGGGCGAGAAGGATCGCCTGCGCGCGGATCTTGATTACCAGGTGAATCTAAAAAACGAACTCTCGCTGGCGGAAGTGTTGCGTCGTTTGGATGTGCTCGAAAGTGAACGACTGCCGAAACTGATTGACGATTTGAGAGCGCAAACCAAATGATCAAAGCCATCCTCTTCGACTTCAACGGCGTCATCATCGACGACGAAACCATTCAGATGAAGGCCTACGAACAGGTGCTGAAAGGCCATGAGATCGATCTTACTGAAGAGTTGTATTTCGCTGCGCTGGGCATGGACGACAAGACCTTTGTCCGTTCGATGTTTGAGCACGCGAAGAAGCCGTTGACTGACCCTGTGCTGGAAGACGTGCTCGGTGCCAAGACCGATCTGCACCGGCAGATGATCGAAGACCTGCCGCTGTTTCCGGGTGTGCTGACATTTCTCAAAGCAGCCGCGCGAGAGTTTGAGATCGGGTTGGTGAGCATGGCGAACAAGGTGGAAGTGGGCTACGTATTTCAGCGTGCACATTTGACACCGCTCTTTTCTGTGATTGTGACTGCAGAAGATGCGTCTGTGTGCAAGCCCGCTCCGGATTGCTATCTTGCAGGATTAACAAAGCTTAATGAGAAACGACAGCACGAACGAAAGCTGCCGCTGCTGGCGTCAGAGTGTTTGGCGATTGAAGATTCCCCGCCGGGGATTCAAGCCGCGCGCGCTGCGGGGATGCGGACGTTGGGCGTGACGAATACTGTACCGGCGGCAGCGTTGCGCGAAGCTGGTGCGGATGTGGTGACGGCGAGTTTGGCTGATTGGACGGTTGATGCGGTTAAGAGATTATTTTAGACATGATTTACAAGATGTATCAGGATGAACAGGATAGATCCTGTAAATCCTGAATAATCCTGTTCATCCTGTCTAAAACTACCTTCGGAAGAGAGATCTCGTGAGCTTTTTCGACATACTCCAGCTCGCGCTTCGAAATCTGCGACAGGCAAAGCTGCGCGCGATCCTGACGACCATGGGCGTCATCGTTGGCGTTGCGGTGATTGTGACGATGATGTCGTTCGGCCTGGGACTGCAGAGCAATATGCTCGCGCGGTTCAAAGCGCTCGATCTTTTCAACGAGATACAGGTGTTCGGACGCGGTCTCAGCAATCTCGCCGGTCTCGATCGTGGCCGACAAAGAGATGAAGGTGAACGAGGCGGTAGACGTCGCGGTGATAAAACCCCGACGCGTATTCTCGACGACGCCGGCATAAAAGAGATCGCGGGGATTAAAGGAGTCGCGTACGTCGAGCCGAGCGTCAACTTCGGCTCCTACGTTCGGGCCAACGGCAAGTTGCTTACGCAGACTGTCGGTGGCGCGAACATTCCCAACGCCGCAACTCGCTTCCAGACTTTCGCTGCCGGAAAAATGATTTCGTCACCGGCTGCCGATGAGGCGGTAGTTTCCGAACGCTTCATTCGTGATTTTGGTTACGCGAAACCTGCGGATGCAATCGGTCAGACACTCGAATTGCTCGCGCCGCCCGCGGACAACCAGAAGAAAAAGGAAGAGCCGGAGGAAGAGGAGACTCCAAATTTCTTCGGCATTCCTTTAGACGATCCCGGACTCGACGAATCGAGTGCCGATCTCGAAGTGAAAAAGTTTCGCATTGCCGGAGTTCTCAGCACGGAGATTAAGGAAGGTGCCGGTCAGGGTGGTTTACGCGGTATGTTGCCCGGCGCAGGGATTTATGTGCCGTTGCAACTGGCTCATCAATGGAACATTCAACATCGCGGTCCGATGAGCCAGGTCGAGCTTGCACTTGCTCGTGCAAGCGGCAACCTTGCTGAAGGTCAAACAGAAGGTTATGACCGTGCTGTCGTTCGTGTTGAAGATCCGGTGCAATTGACAGAAGTACGACAAAAGATCACGGATCTCGGATTCTCGAGTTTCTCGATCGTGGATGAGATCGATCAGATCCGGACCGTGTTTCTCATCATCGACTCTGTACTGGGGCTGCTCGGCGGAATTTCCTTGCTGGTGGCGTCGTTTGGAATCGCAAACACGATGATCATGTCGATACTCGAACGGACGCGCGAGATCGGAATCATGAAGGCGATCGGTGCGGAGGATCGTGAGATCAAGTTGATCTTTTTCGTTGAAGCAGCAGTGATCGGCGTGGCTGGTGGAATTCTTGGGGTGTTGATTGCGTGGGGTATTGACGGACTTGCGAACCGTCTGGCTTATCGATTCATACTCAAGCCACAGGGCGCATCGTTCATCGATTTCTTTTCGATGCCGATCTACTTGTCGCTCGGCGCGATCCTGTTCGCCCTCGTCGTTTCAATCCTCGCTGCGCTCTATCCTGCGTCACGCGCCGCACGCATCGATCCTGTCCGTGCACTTCGCCACGATTGACAGCCACAAGAAGGCACAAAAAACACAAAACCTGATTTAGAAAAATTTTTTGTGTTTTTGTGCCTTCTTGTGGCTCTATCCGTTTAGTGGCTTCCCGCAACGATTACAGAATCGCGCCGCCGGATCCTTCTGTGGCGCTCCGCACGACGAGCAGCTCGCCGCAACCTTGAGATTAGCGCCACACGCGGAACAGAAATCCGCGCCCACGCTGTTCGCGGCGCCGCAGGTGCCACAGCGGCCCGGCAATGGTGGAACGTAGCCTCCTGCTTTGCGTGCGATGTGATCTTCGATTATCTTCCAAGCGTCTTCCGTAATTTTGTATTGCCAGTAAGCGCCGAGTGCCGCTAATGCGAGTAGAGGCGGAAAGGCGATGACGCCGACAGCAGCGACGGCGGCCTTGTCGAACCACTTCTGCATTCCCATCTCTGCGCGTGTGCCCCCAGCCTCCGGCGTGATTTTTATTGTGAGCGCTGAGGATAGCCCGGTGAGATCTCGTAAGGTGCTGGACTTGCGCGCCTGAAGAATGCTCGTGGATGACACCTGAAACGCCTGCACTTCATATTCGCTGTCAAAAAGATTTCGTAGTTCTGTGCTGAGCGTGGGAACGTCTACTTCTACCCCTGGGTAGTATCTGCTGTCCATCTATAACTGGCCTCCCGCTATTTATGTCGCTATGAAAACTATACTGATTCTCCTGTTACTTGTCGCTACTACGTTAACAACGCCGCTAACGTTCATACAGAAAACTTTCGCGCAAACTGCCATCGATGGGTTTAATCCGAATCGCGTCGCCGCAGAGCGACGTTGGGAAGAACAGTTTCGCGCCGTGCCGGATCCAAAATCGGCACGCGAGCACTTGCGTCGTCTTACTATCGAGCCCCACATCGCCGGCACAAAGGAAGACTACGACACCGCAGTTTATGTTCGCGATCAACTGCGCAGCTACGGTTTGTCGGCAGAGCTGAGGGAATATGAAGTCTGGCTCAACTATCCGAACAGTCCGAGCACCCTGGAGCTAATCACCACTAAACGTCAGCCACTAAGCACAAGGGAAGCCGTAGTGCCCGGCGACCCGACTTCGTCAAATCCAAAGATCACGCCTCTCTTCAATGGCTACAGCGCGAGCGGTGATGTGACTGCGCCCGTCGTCTACGCAAACTACGGTTTGCCGGGCGACTACGAAGAACTCAAGAAGGCCGGCGTGGACGTCAAGGGAAAGATCGTGATCGTGCGTTACGGCAACTCGTTTCGTGGGGTGAAGGCCAAGGTTGCGGAAGATCAGGGCGCGGTTGGCTGCATCATCTACTCCGATCCCGAAGACGACGGTTACATGCAGGGCGACGTGTATCCGAAGGGACCATGGCGCCCGGTTGCATCGGGACAACGCGGTTCGGTGCAGTTCCTGTTTGATTATCCCGGCGATCCTCTCACGCCCGGAAAACCGGCGATTCCCGGAGTGCAGCGTTTGAAACCCGGAGAAGCAACCGATCTGACGCGTATACCCGTGCAGCCGATTGCTTACGACGTCGCGAAGACGATTCTCTCGCAGCTTAAAGGACCGGTGCGTCCTGCTCGTGGATTCCAGGGCGGCTTGCCGTTCGCTTATCACATCGGCGGAACGAACGACGTGAAGCTGCGTCTGAAGACTGACATGGATTACAAGCTGCGGAAGATCTGGGACGTCATTACGCGCATCGATGGAAACGAAGAGAAGGACCGTTGGGTAATTCTCGGCAACCATCGCGATGCGTGGGTGTTTGGCGCAGTGGATCCAAACAGCGGCACGTCGGCGATGTTGGAAGCGGGACGCGGCTTTGGCGCGTTGTTGAAGCAGGGTTGGAAACCACGGCGCACGATCATTCTTTGCAGTTGGGACGCGGAAGAATATGGACTCGTCGGTTCGACCGAATGGGCAGAAGAGTTTGCGGACGATCTCAGGGAAAAGGCCGTTGCTTATCTGAATCTGGATGCGGCTGTTTCCGGCCCACACTTCGGAGCTTCATCGGTGCCTTCGTTGTGGAAACTACTGCGCGCAACGACGCGCGACATAAAGGATCCCAAGACAGGCAAGAGCGTTTATCAACAATGGCAGGATCGCGCACACGAGAATCGTCCGGAAGGCGAGCAGCACCCACCGGAAGCGCGTATTGCCGCACTCGGTTCCGGATCGGATTACACACCGTTTCTACAGCACCTTGGAGTTCCCTCCACTGACATGGGATTCAACGGCGACTACGGTGTCTATCACTCTGCCTACGATTCGTTTTACTGGATGGACCACTTCGGCGATCCGGACTTTAAATATCACGTCGCCGCAGCTCAACTCTGGGGCACGCTCGCGATGCGTCTGGCGGATGCTGATGGGCTTTCGTTTGATTACACGGATTACGCGGGGCAGATTCGTGATTACTTTACTGAAGCGATACGGCTTGCGCGTATTCGCAACCTCGCCGGCTCACTGGACGACAAGTCGATGACGTCGGCGATTGACGATCTCGCGAAAGAGGCGGAGCGAGTCGAGAAGAATCGTCAGGAAGCGGTGAGAAATTCCGACCGGGAGCGGCTGACAAAGATTAACGACGCCATCATTCAGGCTGAGCGGCAGTTTATCGATGCAGGAGGCTTGCGCGGTCGCGCGTGGTACAAGCACCAGATCTATGCGCCCGGTATTTATACTGGTTATGCGGCGCAGCCGTTAACGGACTTCCGGCAGGCGTTGGACGATCGAAATGCGACGAACGCGAAGGAGTCGTTGGTGAAGATCGTGGAAGCGATCAAGCGCGTGACGCGAACATTAAAATCCGTGTAATCCGCGGCTAGTTATTCTTTTTGGCTTTCTTGTCGGTCACGACTTCCGGTGGGAGTTTGTTAGCCGCTTCCATGATGGATTGCGCGTCTTCGTTGAGGAGTTCGAAGCTCGCGACTTCGGCCTCGCTTTTTGCTTCGGTAGCTAGCGGTTTCAACTGGCTCATGATTGTATTTGTCGCCTGGGCCAGTTTTCTTAGTGATTTCGCAATCAGCGGATTATGTTCGTCACGGGCACTGACGTCGTCGATGTTAGTGATCGCTTCGTCGAGAATCTTTGCGATATCCGAGACCAACTCCGCACGCGAACCTGTCGGCAGTTCTCCCCATCCTTTCTCTGAATCCTTCTTCAGTTGCTTCGCGTTCGCGGCAGCCGAGCCATTAATGACCATCATGCGACGCTCGGTAGCTTTGATGAAAACGTCGATGCGTTTGTCGAGGATCTGTGCTTCCTTCACCAAATCCACTTCCTGTTGCGTGAGATGATCTCGCTGTTGCGCAACGGCTCGCGGCAGGAAACTGAATACGGCAAATAGGGAGATCGAGAAAGTCAGGAGGATGCGGCTGATCATGGTTGATTACTCTTAGGGGTTGGAGTTGGAATTTCTTTCGGTTTTTCGTTGTTCTTATCGGGTTTCTGATCGCGCACTACGGTGTGTCCGTAAAACGAATTCAGTGCTTCGGTGCGGCCGTCACGGGCGAAGTCTTCCACGTGTTTTATCCAAACCGCAAACTCGAGCGGGGTGATTCGACGCATTGCAGTCAGACGTGGCCCATCGGCACGAAGTGCGAGCTCGAGACGTTTATAAAGGTCGCGTGATTTGTTGGTGTCGCGTTTGATCGTGCTGAGAAAAGCCAGCGCGTTTTCTATCAGGGCATGATACATGCCGACTTCCGCTGAAGCCGCTTCATAGTTTTCACGCGCTGTGTGCTGTTCGGCGGCAGTCAGATGTTGGCCGGCGAAAGTGATCGTCAGTTTGAGTCGCTTGGATGAATCCTGAGTCTGCTCGATCTGGCTGCGCTCTTCTTTGACGATCATTTTGAACGGCGGTGGCGCCGTTAGCGGCGTGGGTGATGGTTGCGCGTCCTGGGCGTTGACCGCTTGAACACAGGCAAGCACCAGCAGCAGTGCCGGCAATACAAGCTTGCGCTGTGTTTCGCGAGTCATGCGAAATCTTCAGGGCTTCTTCTTTACGCCCTCTCCTAATTGAATTTGTCGCCGGAGCGTTGGCAGTCGCAGTTTGACTTTGTCGATCTCGAGCTGATTGGTTTTCGCGTCGGCGACCGTCAGGAACTTTTCATATGATGCGAGTGCTTCCGGGTATTCTCCAAGATAATCGTGTGCGGTGGCAATAAAATAATGGGCCACGACGATTTCCGGTTTAGCCGTCAGGATCCATTCGTATTCGGGAATGGCTTCGGGATAACGCTTCGACTCATACAAGGCCGTAGCGAGATTTGCTCGCGCAACATAATTGTCAGGAACGGCTTTCACCACCTGGCGCAGGATGTATGCGGCTTCGGGAAAGCGTCGCGCCTGGACCAGCGCCGCTCCATAACCGAGTGCGTGCTCTGGGGCGTTCGGCTCAACCTCCGCTGCTTTGCGGTAGAACTCCAGTGAGCGTGCGGGATCGTCAGTGCGGTATGAAGCGCCGAGCCGACCAAGCAACATTGCACTGCGTGGATTTTTCTCGAGCAACTTTTCGAGTGCCTTGCGAGCTACGGCGGGGTCATCGCTGTTGGCAGCTTCAATTTCTTCCGGTGTTCCGACAACGGCGCCGGAGTTTCCGATAGTTTGTTGCACTTCAAGTCCGGCGGCCTTTGCCACCGCCAATGCTTCATCGGGTTTTCCGGCTGCTTGCAGTGCTTCAGCCAAGCGCGACGCTACACCTTTATCTTTTGGCTTCAACCTCGCGGCAACTCTGAGATCCGTGATGGCGAGATCGAAGTTTTTTTCATCTTTGAAGAGATCTGCTCGTTCCACCAGCGCCGCGACGTTTTCCGGTTCGGTCTCGAGCACGTGATCGACGGCCGTTTTGGCTGCAGTCCTGTTTCCGTTGGCGCGCTCGGCCATTGCCAG
>Ga0111538_10002013_pt1 | contig 28580 bp, 24 predicted proteins | sample SoiMethybrSBSTD1_FD_79669 | JGI IMG/M metagenome (GOLD analysis project Ga0111538, IMG submission 79669) | Bulk soil microbial communities from a Populus tree surrounding site in Tennessee, USA - Soil MetaG P. TD hybrid SBSTD1 (version 2)... | ecosystem: Environmental > Terrestrial > Soil >... | reverse complement strand
GGGTCGGGGTCGGGATCGGGATCGGGATCGGAGTCGGGATCGGTCAGTCGTCGTCCATGAGGGAACGGGGATCGGGAATCCGGGCGGTCTCGCGCTTGTACTCGTGGAAGCCGGCCGAGACGTAGGTCTCGAGGGCGCGCGGGTGGTCGAGACTGCAGGTGTGGACCCACAGGCGGTCGGGGCCGGGGATCCAGGCCTGCTTGATGGCCCAGCGGAGCAAGAAGGGGCCGAGGCGCTGGCCGAGGAAGTCGGGCATGAGGCCGAAGTAGGCGAGCTCGACTTGATTGGGCGCGCGGCGGTCGAGCTCGGCGTAGCCGGCCGGGACGCCGCCGGCGTAGAGGACGTTCACCTCGACAGCCGGGTCATGGATGGTGGCGGCGAGCTGCTCGTCGCCGAGCAGGCGCCGCTCGTACCAGAGCCAGGCAGCGCCGATGTTGTCGTAGAGGTAGCGGTAGAAGCGGACGGGGGGCTTCTCCGCGCGCATGACGTGCAGGTCCTCGCGGGGCGGAGGAGGGGTCTCCTGGCCGGCGTGCGGCGGCCAGAGCATCTGGAGATAGATGGTCGTGACCTCGAGGGTGCGGACCTTGAGCGTCGAGTTGAGGTCGAGGTCCTTCATGATCGGGACTCGGAACCGCTGCGCTTGCGGCCGACCTTGAGGAGGGCGAGCTCGAGGGCTTCGGCCAGGTGGAACAGGCCGAGCCCGGACTTGCCGCCGCCGAGCAGCTTGAGGGCGGCCCGCTCGGGGTGGCTGAGCGTGGACGCGAGCGTGTCGACCAGGTCGTCGAGGGTCGGCTCGGCGCCGCACAGCCGGCCGAGCAGGGTGACCAGAGCGGCGACGTCGGCGGGCGGGTTGGCGCCGGGGGAGGCGCGGCCGAGCCCGCTGGCGAGCAGGGTGGGATGGTCGAGATCGTCGATGACGATGGTGCTGCCGCCGATGGCGCCGTGCGCCTCGGCGACCTCGTGGAGCGGCGCGACCGCGAGGGCGAGACGCTTGAGCAGGCGGACGGCGCGCAGCGGCTCGAGCGGCGGGTCACCGGGCAGCTCGCCGAGGGGCATGCCGGCCGGCGCCTCGTAGACCACGACCGCCGCCGTCCGGTCGCAGGCGAGCACCCACTGGAGGTAGGAGTTGCCGCACTTGGCGAGCGCGTAGATGCGCCGCTCGGTGTCGGGATCGAGCTGCCCCTCGTCGAAGCGCTCGAGAATGACCGAGCGGTCGAGGGCGGCGTCGACCGCCCGGCTGAGAGTGGAGATGTCGCTCCGGCCCAGCGCGGTCTCGAACCGGTAGCGCGGCTCGTCGCCGCCCACCGCGCTGATCGCCGGCATGGAGCGGCTCGACTCGGCGGCCGTCGTCTGGCGGCCCAGCACGGCGCGCGGCAGCTCGAGCGCGCGCGGCCGCGCCTCGCCGCCGGCGTCGATGGCGGCGATCGCCCGCCGCAGCTCCTCGACCGTGGCGTACCGCTCGCTGGGGTCCTTGGCCAGCATCCTGGCCAGGACAAGATCCCAGCCCGGGTCCAGATCGTCGACCAGCTCGCTGGGCGGCGGCGGCACCTCGCCGAGGTGCTGAGCGACGAAGTCGGGGCCGAGGAAGGGCAGGCGACCGGTGAGGCACTCGTAGAGAGTGACGCCGGTGGAGTAGAGGTCGGCCGCGACGGTGAGCGGCGCGCCGGTGATCTGCTCGGGAGACATGTAGGCGAGCGTGCCGATGAGCCCGCCGGTCTGCGTCTGTCCCAGGTCGAGCAGGTGGGCGACACCGAAGTCGCCGATCTTCCCGGTCCCGCGCGCGTCGTAGAAGATGTTGGCCGGCTTGATGTCCCGGTGGATGACTCCGCGCCGGTGGGCCGCCTCGAGCCCGGCGAGGACGTCGGCGACCAGCCGGCGCACGGCGCCCGGACCCAGCCGCCGCTCCATCCGCCGATCGAGCGAGCCGCCGACCATGAACTCCATGACGAGGTAGCCGAGGTCGGCGGAGAAGTCGTGCACCTCGACCACGTTCGGGTGGCGCAGCGAGCTGGCGATGCCCGCCTCGCGAACGAACCGCTCGTACGGCGGGCTGCCTCGCGCGTGGCCGCCGGCGACCATCTTGAGCGCCACCCGCCGCCCGCTCACCTCGTCGGTGGCCCGGTAGACCCGGCCGGTCGCGCCGTAGCCGAGGAGCTTCTCGAGCCGGTACCTGCCGGCCACCAGGTCCGACTGCGTCGCCGCGGCTTTCGGCTGCGCCGCCACCAGCCGCAGGTACTCGTCGAGCGCGACCGGCAGCGTGTCGTCGTCGGCCCGTGCCGCCAGCAGCACGTCGCGCGCCCCTTCGCGCAGGCCGAGCGCCGCCAGCTCCGAGATGAGCGCCCGGCGCGCCGCCACCCGGGTGGCGTCCCGCCGGCTGGCCTCCTGCAGGTGGCGGACCGCCGCTTCGTGCTGCAGCCGGCGGGCCAGGAGGAGCCCGAGCGCCAGGTTGGCGGCCGCCACGTCGTCGGGCGCGCCGCTCTGCTCGATGACGCGCTCGTAGAGCTGGCCGGCGTCCCGGTCGCGCCCGAGCTCGCCGTAGAGGCGCGCGGCGTCGAGGTCGCGGTGCGCGCTCAGATAGAAGTCGGCCGCGCGCTCGCGCAGCCCGAGCGACTCGGCCAGCTCGGCCGCCTCGGCGAAGCGGCGTCGCCCGGCGAACACCTCGAGCCCGGCGCGCTTCCCCTCGTCGCCGCCGGCGACCAGCGCCGCCCGCGCCTCCGCCACCAGCGCCTCATCGTGAGCGTCGATCGCGTTCCTGAGCGCCCGCGCCAGGTCGCCGGCCGCGCGCGCGCACCGGGCGGCAGCGGCGAAGTCCCAGATGCGCTCGTAGAGCTGTGCCGCCCGCTCCATGTCGCCCGCCGCCTGCGCGGCCTGCGCCGCATCGGCATATTTCCCGGCGGTGACGAGCTCGTCCACCGTCGGGTTCGAATTGATCGACACCGTCAGAAATGGTACACCGCGCACTCGCTGGAGATTCGATCGGGTATGGAAAATCGCGTCATCGGCGTCATCGGAGGCAGTGGAATTTACGACCTCGATGGCCTGCGCGACCTCGAGGAGCTCGCGGTCGACACGCCCTTCGGCGCCCCGTCCGATCGCCTGATCCGCGGCCGCCTGGGCGACGCGGTGGTGGTCTTCCTGTCGCGCCACGGGCGCGGCCACCGCATGCACCCGCACGAGGTGAACTACCGCGCCAACCTGTTCGCCCTGAAGTCGCTCGGCGTCCAGTGGGTCATCTCGCTCAGCGCGGTCGGCTCGATGCGGGTCGACATCCGCCCGGGCGATCTCGTCGTGGTCGATCAGTACATCGACCGCACTCACGGACGGCCGGCGACCTTCTTCGGCGACGGCGTGGTCGCCCACGTGAGCTTCGGCGATCCGGTGAGCCCGGTCCTGGCCGACATCCTCCGCGAGGCCGCGGCCGAGCGGATCGCCGCCGGCGGCGGCGGCGAGCGCGTTCACCGCGGCGGCACCTACGTCTGCATCAACGGTCCGCAGTTCTCCACCCGCGCGGAGTCGCACATGTACCGGAAGTTCGGGGTCGACGTCATCGGCATGACCGCGATGCCGGAGGCCAAGCTCGCCCGCGAGGCGGAGATGAGCTACGCCACCCTGGCCCTCAGCACCGACTACGACTGCTGGCACGAGAGCGAGGAGGAGGTGACGGTCGAGGCGGTGGTCGCCATCATGAAGAAAAACGCTCGCCTCGCGCGCGAGGTGGTAGCCCTCGCGGTCGAGCGCATCCCGGATCGCCACGAGTGCATCGCGGCCAGCGCGCTGCGCGGCGCCATCATGACCGACCCGGCGCACATCCCGGCGGAGACTCGCCGCCGCCTGGCGCCGCTGATCGGGAGATACTTCACGTGAGCGGCCGTTCGCTCCTGGTGGTCGGCTCGGTCGCGGTGGACGACATCGACGGTCCCTACGGGTGGCAGCGCGACCAGCTCGGCGGCTCGGCGTCGTTCATCGCGGTGGCCGCCTCCTACTTCACCGACAAGGCCGCGGTGGTGGCGGTGGTCGGCGACGACTTCGACCAGGCCAACATCGATCTGTTCCGCAGCCGCGGCATCGACGTGAGCGGCATCGAGCGGCGCCCCGGCAAGACCTTCCGCTGGGCGGGGCGCTACGCGCCGGATCTCGCCACGCGCGAGACGCTCGACACCCAGCTCGGGGTGTTCGCCGAGTTCCGCCCGCGGCTGACCGACGCGCACCGGGCGGCCGAGCTGGTCTTCCTCGGCAACATCGATCCGGTCCTCCAGCTCGAGGTGGTCGAGCAGGTCGGGCGTCCCACGCTCATCGCCGCGGACACCATGAACTTCTGGATCAACGGCCATCGCGAGGCGCTGCTCGCCACGCTGCATCGGGTCCACCTGCTCATCATCAACGACGAGGAGGCCCGCCAGCTGGCCGGCGAGCACAACCTGGTCAAGGCCGCTGCGGCCATCCGCCACCTCGGCCCCCATTCGGTGGTGGTCAAGCGGGGCGACGCCGGCGCACTCCTGTTCCACGAGGGCGGCACCTTCGCCGCGCCCGCGCTGCCGCTCGCCGAGGTGCGCGACCCGACCGGCGCCGGCGACGCCTTTGCCGGCGGCTTCATGGGTCACCTGGCGCGCGCCGATCGCTTCGATCCCGCCACCGTGCGCACCGCGATGATCTACGGCTGCGTGATGGGCTCCTTCTCGGTCGAGCAGTTCTCGCTCGACGGCCTCAGGAACCTCACGCCGGCGCTCATCCAGCAGCGCTTCGACGCCTTCCACGACCTCAGCCGGTTCGACCGCTTCGCCCTGTCCTGACCGGGACCCGCCCGGGTTGCTCGTCAGTAGCCGTGCGCCGCCAGGCTGGCGCGCACCGCTTCCGCCCGGCCCGCGATCCAGGTCACCAGCGACTGGTGGGCCGCCATGCTGGCCTCGTTCGTCGTCTCCTTGCGCGGGTCGCGCGCGATCTCCGGCCCGATGAGGGCGCGCACCCGCTCCGCCTCGGCGCCGAGGTCGAGCTCTTCGAGCCGATCGGCCGCGGCGGACACCTTGGCGGCGAAGGCGGCCGCGCAGTCCTCCTCGGCGAGGCAGCGCTGCGCCAGCACTCCGGTGACCGGCCAGAAGTCGAACGACGGCTGCGAGTCGAAGCTGTTGTCGATGCCGGACTGGATGAGCGACCAGCGGTCGCTCGACGGGTCGTGGTACACGCGATAGTTGTTGACGTTGCCGTACTCGTAGCCGTCCCAGTCGCCGATGACCGCGGTGATGGCGAAGGAGGACAGGAACTCGTCCATGTCGAAGAACGCGTCCGCCTCCGGGTAGAAGCCGCCGTCGGGCAGCGCGCGGATCTGGCCGGCCAGCTCGCCGAGGAGCGCCCAGTCGGTCGGGTCCTGCCCCTCCTCGGCCTGGTCGCACGAGTCGACCTGGAACTCCTGATCGAAGCACTCGGCGCCGCCGGCCGGCGGCACCTGCTCCGGCACCAGATCGCAGAACGGGCCACCCTCGTACATCATGCCGTCCTTCGACGGGAACCAGCGGGCGAGGAACCGGCGGTCGAAGCTCTCGACGTGGACGTAGAGGCCCCACTCCTCGCCGTTCACCAAGAGGCGCACCCAGGCGGTGCGCGGCGCGGGCACGCCGAACGCGCGGTAGAGGACGTAGCCGAGGTACTCGCGCTCGAAGCTGGGATCCTGGACCGCGTTGTTGAGAGTGAGGTGCTTCTGGCCGTACAGGCGGCGCTCCTCCGGGCAGCCGCCCACCGCCGGGTCGTCCCAGCCGAGGCTGATCTTGAAGCCGGCCTTGCCGGTCAGGTTGCGCGACGAGCCGCAGCCCCCCTTGACCCGGATGCCGACCCCCTCGAACGTCTCGCCCTCGAAGCGGAGCGTGCCGGTGTAGTAGTCGCGGTCCGGCACGTAGGGCCATGGACCGACCGCCTGGGCGTCGATGGCGGCGAAGCTGTCCGGCGGGATCTCCAGCTCGACCACGCGGACGACGTCCGGGTCGAACAGGTAGGCCGAGCCGTCGTCGGTGCGAAACGGGCGGTCCGCGCTCCACTCGCTCCACGCGCCGCACTCCGACTGGTAGCGGATGCGAGCCAGGTGCTGGGTCCACTCGGGCAGGCCGCCGACCAGGAGCGCGCTGCCCTGGTAGTCGCCGTCGGCGAGCGCGGCGCGGGTGAGGTCGGCCGGCGCCTCCACCTGCGCCGACCAGACGCGCTCGACCGGCTCGCCGCCGGCCACCCGCCAGATCTCGAATTCGCTGGCGGCGTGCACCGACCCGTCGGCTGGCTCCTGGTACGCCGACCCGGCGATAGCCAGGGAATCGTCGGCGTCGACCATCGCGCCGGACGGCTCGGCTACCTCGGGGGCCGCCGGCGCCGCGCAGTCCGCGCCGTCACCGCCGCCGCACGCGGCCAGCCAGACCGAGGCCGCGGCGGCCGCTGCCAGGGAGGCGCGCATCGGCCCATTCTAGATCACTGCTTGACGGGCGGGGCGGCCGGCTTGGCGGGGGCCGCCGGCTTGGCGGGGGCTGCCTTGCTGGGCGAGGCGGCCGGCCCGGCGTCGTTCGCCGCGGCTCCGCCCTCCTTGTCCTTGTCCGGCTTGTCGGCGTCGCGCGCCATCACCTCGATCGAGCCGGACAGCCGGCGCGAGGCGTTTCCGCCCCGGTCGATGGCCCAGATGTCGAAGACATGGGTTCCGGTCTCGGTCGGATCGATGACGAAGGTGAAGGCCGCCGTCCCGCTCTTGGCTCCGGCCACCCGCATCGGGATGGCCGGCTGGGAGCGCGAGCGGCCGGCAGGCGCGCGCGTCTCGAGGCCCAGCGCCTTGACGTCGCCGTCGGCGTCGTCGAACGACAGGCTGCCCGAGACGGTCGCCTTCTCGCCGAGCCAGGCGACGGTGGGCCGGAAGTGGAGCTCCTTGATGACGGGCGGCGCCCCCTCCGGGGCCCGCGCGGCCCTGGGCTTCTTCGGGTCGCCGGCCGTCCCGCCGGTCTCGCTCAGCACCGGCGGCGCCACCGACGGCTGCTCGGCGGCGATGGCGACCTCCGCGCTGGCCACCGCCGGCTCCGGGGTCGGGACCGGAATCGGCACGCCGATCGCGTACGCAGTCGGCTGCGCCGCGGCGGCCGGTGGCGGGCTCGCCTTTTCGTCCTGGTTCCTGAACTTGGCGATGACCACGGTCGCGCCGATGGCGGCCAGGATGAGCACGATCCCGGTGCCGACCAGCCCGGCGATCCGCCGCGATCCCTTGCGCACCACCTCCTTGGTGCCCGGTCGCGTGCGCGGCACCGACGGCGTCCCGCGGCTGACCGGCGTCCCGCCGGTGCGCCGCGCCGCCTGAGGCAGCGGGGTGGCGGCCGCCAGCTCGAAGCCGAACGCCTGCAGCACGGACGCCAGCCGATCGCGCAGCACGGCCACCGACTTCGGCCGGTCGCCCGGCGCCTTGGCCAGGCACTCGAGGATGAGCGCGGAGAGCTCCTCCGGCACCCCGAGCGTCCGCGGGTCGATCGGCTCGCTGTCGACGTGCGCGCTGATCATGTGCAGCGACGACTTGGCGTCGAACGGCAGCCGGCCGGTGAACATCTCGAACATGATCACGCCGAGCGCGTAGATATCGGTGCGGGTGTCGATCTCCTGCCCCATGCACTGCTCGGGCGACATGTACTCGGGGGTGCCGATGAGCATCCCGGCCCGCGTCTGCGGCCGCCCGCTCTTCTCGGCGCCGATCAGCTTGGCGATGCCGAAGTCGAGCAGCTTGACCAGCGGGCCGCGCGCGGTCTCGATGAGGAAGACGTTCTCCGGCTTGAGATCCCGGTGGACGATCTTGACCTTGTGGGCGGCCTCGAGGCCGTCGCACATCTGCGACAGGACGGCGAGCGCCTCCTCGTAGGTCATGCCGGGCGCCCGGCGCAGGCGCTTCTGCAGCGACTCGCCGGACAGGAACTCCATGACGCAGTAGACCCGCGTGTCGCGCAGCCGGCCGAGGGCGAAGATGTCGACGATGTTGTGGTGGCGGATCTGGTTGACCGCGCGGGCCTCCTGCACGAAGCGCTCGACCATCGCCGGGTCGCTCGACAGGGTGCGCGACAGCACCTTGATGGCGACCGCCTTGCCGATGAGGGGGTGCACGCCCTCGTAGACGTCCGCCATGCCGCCCGAGTCGAGGTGGCGGGTCACCTCGTAGTCGCCTACCACCAGGCCCGGCGGCAGAAGGTCGCGGATCTGGTCGCTCGGCTCCGACCCCCGCCTGGGTGGCTCCGGCTCCAGATCGGCGAGTTGCGCCTCGCTGGCGGACAGGGGGACCTGCCCGGTCGGCGCGAAGCCGCCGAGGTGGCGCGCCGCGTGGAACGGGACGGTGAGGTCGTTCTCCCACTCCCCGCCGCGCGAGCGCGACGACTCGATCACCAGCTCCGGCTCGTCGTCACCGCCGCCGCTCGGCTCGGTGCCGCCGTCGGTGCCGCTGTCGAGAACTTCGCCGTCGTTGGGGCAGATGAGCACGTGTTCCGGGTACGTGGCCCGGCAGCGAGAACACTGGCTCATCCATCCATGGTTCGCGCTGATGCCGGCGCGGTCAAGTCGACCCGCGGCCTGGCTTGTGCGGCCGTGCCCTACAGGCGGCGGAGGCCGATCACCCGGAGCGCGGCGCTCCGCGGATCGCGCGCGATGTGAACCAGAACACCCGGAAGATTCTGGCCCGGCCGACTGGTCTCGATCCGGATGATCGTGTACTGGTCCGGCCCCGGCGCCCGAGGCGCGAGGAGCGGAAGACACACACGTCCGTCCGGCGTGCCGGTCGCGACCACGCGCGACGCCAGCGGCTGCCCGGCGGCGTCGAACGCGCGCGCGACGTACAGCGTGCGGACGGACGGCGAGTCGGCCAGCCGGTAGCGCAGCGCGAGATCCTCGAAGCACAGGCGCTGTCCGCCATTGGAGGGCAGCACGGTGAAGCGATCGAGCGGGGCGACCCGGGCGAACCAGTAGCGGGCGGTCTTGCGCTGGCGCTCGAACAGGATGCGCAGGATGTAGTCCGCCGCACGCGGATCGCTGTAGCGCCCCTGCTCGACGGCGGCGCGCAGCTGGTCCTGGGTGAAACGTATGACGATCTTCGCGCCCCAGAACTTGTCGAACCGGTCGGCGTCGAGGAACGGCATGTACTCCGGGGTGTTCGGTTTCCAGGAGCCGGGGTCGTACTTCTCGCTCTCGAAGATGCCGATCCCGCGGACGTGCCGGGGCCACCGCTTGCCCTCCCACGGCCGCTGCCAGGTGCCGAGCGACAGGAGCGAGAGCGTGCTGTTGCGCAGGTCGAACGCGTAGGCCTGGCCGTTCGCCTTGCTGTGCGCGATGAGGCCGTGCATGCCGAACGACTTGCCGAAGTCGACCAGGTAATGCATCACGTAGTGGATCTTCCGGTTGGCCGGATCCGCGACATACACGTCGAGCCAGTTGTCCTGCTTGACGTCCGTGTGATCGAGCCAGGCGAAGATGGTGTAGGCGCCGCGCAGCTCGCGCCGGAGCTGGTGCGGGACGACGTCGTTCGGGTCGTCGTCGCGCACGCCGTCGGGCGGGTGGCCGCCGAGCGGCGCGCCCTCGAGGTACCTCGAGGCCAGGGCGCGGAAGCTGCCGTCCTTGTCGATCGCGATCCTGGCCAGCTGCAGGTCGACGAACGACCTGGTCATCCGATCGTGGTCGCCCGTCGGGCTGACGATCATGGCGTCACGTGCGATCACCAGGTCGCCGCGGCGCAGGGAGATCACGTAGTCCTCCGGCACCTGGTAGCCGGCCGCCCACAGGAGGCGCTGGGCGACCGCGTCGGTGCTGGTCTCCGTCTCGGGGAAGTCCCGCTCGTCGAACTTGAGCAGGTACTTGACGCCGCGGGCATCCTCGACGATGAAGCCGATCGCGACCCCGCTCTGCTTGGAGCTCCTGATGGTGAGCGGGAGGTGCTTCTGGGGAGTGCCGGTGACGTTCGGCCCGCGGCGGATCTCCGCGACCGAGAGGTCACGAACGCCGATGCGGTTGGTGAACCAGGTCGAGTCTGGCACCTCGTCGATCGAGTTGACGTTGCTGGCTCGCCGGGCCGGCCGCATCTCCATCCAGCGGGTGAGCCGGCGCTGGAAGTGCCGGTCGTACTTGACGAGGTTGCGGTAGTAGTGGCGCTCCGACGGCTTCTTCGCGACGTCGAGGCGATCGTTCACCACCACGGCCGGCGGGCGGTTGTGGAAGCGGATCTCGCCGGAGGGAGGCCGCGTGGTCGTGCAGCCGGACAAAGTGATCGCGAGGACGAGGGACAGGGCTTTCATCAGTCGCGCTCCACGCGGTCGGTCGGGTCGTAGACGGGGTCGAGGCTGAGGCTGAAGAAGATGCCGCCATCGATCGACGAGGCGATGTTGAAGCGGCCGATGAAGCTCCTCGCGCTGTGGAACTCCACGCCGCCGCCGTAGCCCACCCGGAGTTCGTCGAGCGTGAAGTCCTGCAGGCTGGGATAGACCCGGCCGGCGTCGCTGAAGAGGTAGCCGGCAAAGCCGCGCCCGATGTCGAACAGGTACTCTGCCGAGCCGAGCGCCATCGCCCGGTCGCGGAAGCGATCGCGTTCGTAGCCGCGCAGGAGGATGGGACCGCCGAGCCGCGGCAGGTCGACGAAGGGGATCTCGTCGGTCTCGCCGCGCACCTCCTGGGCGATGAGGCGCAGGGTGAGGACACGCGGGTTCTCGCCCAGCCGGATGAAGCGCTGGACGTCGCCGCCGTACACCCAGTAGTGGGTGGGCGCGCCGGCGAAGCCGAGCGAGACGCCGCCGAAGACGGCGGCCAGCCAGCCGGTCGACGGGACGCTGACCGGCTCCCACTCGTCGCCGTTGTGCCGGCTGTCGTAGCGCAGTTCGAGCTCGTTGTAGGAGTAGGTGGTGCCGTCGTCCCAGGCGGGGAGCGCGTCTGTCTGATAGCTATCGGCGATGTCCGTCCCGGCCGGGATGTCGCCCTTCGAGGGCTCCTCGAAGACCTTGTCGAGGACGCCCGAGGTCAGGCGCACCGAGAGCGGCCCGACGATGCGCAGGCGGGCGCGGCCGTAGCCGCGGGCCACACGCTGGCGGAACCGGGTGTCGATGGCCGTCGGATCGCTGTACGGATCGATCGGCGCCGCGACCATCTCGATCTCGTCGCCGTTGCCGACGCCGAAGAAGCGCTCGCGCGGATCGACCTCGTACTCGGCCTTGGCCTCGAGGTGCAGCCGGCCGAAGCGATCGCCGCTGGTCAGCAAACCGCTGTACTGCTGCCAGAAGACGCCGCCGAAGCTGGCCCGCAAGCTGAGCTTCTCGTGCTCGCCGAAAAGGTCGCGGTGGATGAAGCGCGCCCCGGCGGTGAAGGCGTAGTCGGTCTGGATGTCGAAGACCGGATAGAGCCCGATCGTGCCGGTGTCGTTCCAGAAGATGTCGTGGGCGCGCGCCTTCACCTGGTAGCGGTCGTAGGCGTACAGACCGAGGCGGACCGGGGCGCCCACCACCTCGATCGCGACCCGCGGCACGAACAGGAGCGCGCGCGGGATGACCTTGAGCTTGTCGCCGGTGGTGGACGACTCCCCGCGCGAAATCCCGCTGACCTGATCCGGCAGCGGCGCGCGCGCGACCGAGGCGCTGGTGCGCGCGGGCGGCTCGACCAGCGGCCTCGGTGGCGGCAGGTACGGGAGGGTGTCGGGCGGCAGCTCCCACGGCCGGACCGGCGGTTCGGTCACGACGACGCCGGCGAGCTCGGACGGAAGGTCTTCAGCCCGCGATGGACTGCTCGCGCCGGCGAGTGCGACAGCAGCGGTGACGACGGCGATTGCGGCGGATCTGTGCGGCACGGGTGCCGCTCACTCGAGCAAGGAGCAGACCAGCCCGAAGGATGCGGATCTCGGGACGCGAGCGGCGAACGCGGGCCGGTCGTCGGCGCGCGGCCGTGGCGCGCCGCCACGCCTGCTCACCCCATGGTTCGAGCAAGGAATGCCTCGACAGCTCCGTACCACTGGCGGGTGTTGCGCGGCTTGAGGATCCAGTGGTTCTCGTCCGGGAACACGATCAGCTCCGACTCGACGCCGTGCATCTGGAGGGCTTCGAACAGGAGCAGAGCCTCGCTCACCGGGCAGCGGTAGTCCTTCTCGCCGTGCAGGATGAGGGTCGGGCTCTTCCAGCGAGCCGCGTTGCGGTGCGGTGAGTGGCGCTCGAACGCGTCGCGATCTCCGTAGGGGGAACCACCGAGCTCGAGGGCGAAGAAGGCCGACTCGTCGGTGGTGCCGTGGAACGAGCTGAAGTGGAAGATGCTCGCGTGGGTGATGAGCGCGCGGAAGCGATCGGTCTGCCCGCCGATCCAGTTGGTCATGTAGCCGCCGAAGGAGCCGCCCATGGCGGCGATGCGGGTGCCGTCGACATCGGCGCGCCTTTCGGTCGCGTCCACCACCGCCATGAGATCGCGGAAGCAGGCGGCGCCCCACTGATTGTTCCACACGCCCTCGATGAACTCCTGGCCGCGTCCGGTGGAGCCGCGCGGATTCGGCAGCAGCACCGCGTATCCCGCCGCCGCCATGACCAGCGGGTTCCACCGCCAGTGCCAGCCGTCGGTGTTCTGGCCGACCGGTCCACCGTGGATCCAGAGGACGACCGGCGGGCGGACCGCGCCGCGCGGGCGGACCAGGAAGGACTGCACCGGCTCGCCGCCGTCGCCCGGGGTGTCGAACGACTCGACCGAGGCGAGGGCGACGGCCTCGTCGGCCGACAGGCCGGACAGGTTGGCCAGGAGGCGCGGCGCGGCGGCGGGCGCGAGCTCGACGCGGAACGGCTCCGGCGGCTGGAGCAGTGTGCTGCGCACGCCGAAGGCGGTCCGGCCGTCCGGCGCGGCGACCAGCGACCCGTGCGAGCCGGCTCCGGTGATGCGCGTGACCTCGCCGCTCGCCGCGTCGACCGAGAAGACCGGGGTGTCGCCGCGCAGGTCGGCGGTGCAGAGCAGCGCGCGGCCGTCCGGGGTCCAGTCGGCGATCGCCGGCCAGACGTCCCAGTCCTCCGCCACCGTGCGGCGCTCGCCGCCGAGGTCGAAGAGCTGGAGGGTGAGGCGGCCGCAGCGGCCCGGCTCGCGGAGCCAGCGGCCGGCGGCCAGCTGGCCGCCGCTCGGGGCGAAGCGCGGCGTCGAGTAGGTGGCGCCGGCCTCGCCGCCGAGCTCGAGGCGAGCGCCGCTCTCGGTGTCGATCACGTGGAGCCCGACCTCGGGCGCCCGGTCGCCGCCGGTGCGGCGCGCGCCGAGCACGGCGCGGCGGCCGTCGTCGGACAGGTCCCACTGGAAGTCGAGCTCGGACAGCCGGTACTCGCGATCGGCGTCCGGCGTGAGGTCGCGGCGCCCGCCGCCCTCGTGATCGAAGGCGATGAGGTGCGGCGCTGCGCGACCGACCCACTGGTCCCAGAAGCGGACCGGCGTGGTGCGGAAGTGGAGGCCGCTGGGGCCGCGTTCGGCGAGCTCCTGGGCGCGCGAGCGCTGCTCGTCGTGCCGCACGCCGGGCAGGACGTCGGCGATGACCACCAGCCGATCGGCGGCGCGCGCGAAGGCGAAGTCGTGCACGCCGAGCGGCTCGTCGGTGATCGGGCGCGGCTCGCCGCCGACCGCCGGCAGGAGCCAGACCTGACGCCGCGGGCCTCCCTTCTCCTTGTCATCGCCGCCGCGATCGCTGATGAACGCGAGGGCGCCGTCGCGGCGGAAGCGCGGCCGGGTGTCGCTCCACTCGCCGCGCGTGAGCTGCACTGGCGCGCCGCCGCCGTCCGCGGTCGCCACTCGCCACAGATCGCAGACGTACTTCTTGTCGTCGCGATCGAGGCGGGCGACCTGGACCGCCAGCCAGGTCCCGTCGGGCGAGAGGGCGACGCCGCTCACGCGGCCGAGGTGGGTCAGGCGTGTTGCATCGAAGCGCACCGGGGCCGATGCTACCGCACATGGCGGCGCGCGAGCGGAGCTTCTGGGGGTGGGGCTGGGCCGACGCATTTCCCGACCAGGCCGGACGCCGCGCCACCGGTCAGATGGTCGCCGCGCTGCTCGGCGGCGCCGGCGCCTTCGATGTGCGGGAGCCGCCCCGCGAGGAGGACGCCGCCGCGACGCTGCCGGCGCCGCGCGTCGCGGTGCCCTCGCCGCTCGCCTCGCTGGTGAGCGACAACCCGGCAGACCGGCTGCGCCACACCTATGGCAGGTCCTACCCGGACCTCGTGCGCGGGTTCGCGGGGCGCTTCGACCCGGCGCCCGACCTGGTGGCCCATCCGCCCGACGAGGATGCCATCTGGGCGGTGCTCGACTTCTGCGCCGCGCGCCGCCTGGCGGTCATCCCGTTCGGCGGCGGCACCAGCGTGGTCGGCGGGGTCGAGCCGGTGGTGGGCGATCGCCACGCCGGCGCGCTGTCGCTCGACCTCGGCCGGCTCGGCCGCGTGCTCGAGGTGGATCCGGTGTCGCGCGCTGCGCGCATCCAGGCGGGCGCGCTCGGGCCCGAGCTCGAGCGCCAGCTCGGCGAGCACGGCTTCACCCTGCGCCACTTTCCCCAGTCGTTCGAGTTCTCGACGCTCGGCGGCTGGCTGGCCACCCGGGCGGGCGGCCACTTCGCGACCCTGTACACGCACATCGACGACCTGGTGGAGTCGATCCGCATGGTGACGCCGCGCGGACTCTGGCAGTCGCGCCGCCTGCCCGCTTCGGGCGCCGGCCCGAGCCCCGACCGGCTGGCGCTCGGCTCCGAGGGGATCCTCGGCATCATCACCGAGGCGTGGATGCGCGTGCGGCCGCGGCCGCGCTGGCGCGCGTCGGCCAGCGTGCGCTTCCGCGACTTCGCCGCCGGGGTGGCGGCGGCGCGCGACCTCGCTCAGTCGGATCTCTACCCGAGCAACTGCCGCCTGCTCGACGCGCGTGAGGCGCTCATGCACCGTGTGGTCATGGACGGCACCTCGGTCCTGCTCATCGGGTTCGAGTCGGCCGACCACCCGCTCGAGCCGTGGATGAGCCGCGCGCTCGAGATCGTCCGCGGCCGCGGCGGGGTCGGCGACGCCGCCTTCGCCGACGACGGAGACCGCGCCGGGCGAGCCGAGGCGGCCGGCGCCTGGCGCGCCTCCTTCCTCGACGCGCCCTATCTCTTCAATACCCTCGTGAGCCTCGGCCTGGTGGTCGACACCTTCGAGACCGCGTGCACCTGGGACCGGTTCGACGCCGTCCACGCCGCGGTCGGCGAAGCGGTCCTCGCCGCCATGCGCGACGAGTGCGGCGGCGGGATGCTGTCCTGCCGCTTCACACACGTCTATCCCGACGGGCCGGCGCCCTACTACACGTTCGTGGCGCGCGGCCGGCCCGGTGGCGAGCTCGCCCAGTGGCGCGCCATCAAGAGCGCCGCCGGAGGCGCACTGGCGGCGGCCGGAGCAACCATCACGCACCACCACGCCGTCGGGCGCACCCATCGGCCCTGGTACGACCGCGAGCGCCCCGAGCCGTTCGCCCTCGCGCTGCGCGCCGCCAAGGCCGCGCTCGACCCGGACGCGCTCCTCAACCCCGGCGTCCTCATCGACCCGGCGCCGGGCTAGACTGGGCGGGTGAGGGCACTCGGCGCGGTCGCGGCGCTCGCCGGCCTCGGGGCCTGCCTCGACTCGCCGCCCGCGGCGCTCACCCCGCCCCCCGACGCCGACGGCACGCGGCCGACGCCAACGTCCTCTACTTCACCCGCGGCGGCAGCGAGGTGGAACTGGACGTCTGGGTCGCCGATCGCCCGTCCACCGGCGAGGTGTTCGGCGTCGAGCGCAAGGTCGTCGGCCTCGGCGATCCCGGCATCGGCGACAGCGGCGTCGCGGTGTGGGAGGCGGGCGACCTGGTCGAGATCATCTACGTGCCGGTGACCGAGCTCGGCGCCGGCGGCCTCGCCCACGCGCTGTGCAGCGCGAACGATCTGTGCGAGCCGCTCGGTTTGCTCGGCGGCATCGACCCCGAGGCCGACGTGGGCTTTCCTTCCATCTCCGGCGACGGGCTGGACCTCTACTTCGTGCAGGCCAACAAGAGGACGGCAACACGCTCTACGTCGTCGGCAAGCCGGTCCCGTCCGGCGCCTACACCATCCAGTGGTCCCACCGCATCTGCGAGTGAGGTCAGCCGAAGCGGCGCCGGAAGGGGGCGGGGACCGCGGAGCAGGCGAGCTCGACCTGGCCGGCCAGCAGCCCGACGTGGGCGAGGAAGCGGACGATGGAGACGATCTGCCGGAGCAGGATGGCGACCAGCAGGCCCTCGGCGAGTGACCCGGAGATGGCGGCGTAGCCGACCGTGACGCCGGCGAAGAACAGGCCGTAGAGCGCGGTGTGGAAGAGGACCAGGGGGCGGGCGACCAGGAGATGGAAGCCTCGCATCAGGGCGCGCAGCCCCGACATGCCGGGGTGCCGCACGAGGTCGACCCGGGCGTAGTCGACGGCGGTCGCACAGATCCAGTGGAGAAGCAGAGGAGGGCCCACGGCGATGAGGAGCGGGACGACGAGATCTCCCGTGCTCACGGCGCGCTCGAGGCGAGTCCCCAGGTCGCGCGCGCCCAGGCCGAAGGCAATCACCACCGCGGCGTAGGGCAGGATCGACCAGAGCGCGAGGCGCAGGAGGGGGAAGAAGTTGGCGGCGCCGCCGGCGCCGAACCAGCGGGCCACCTCGCGCCGGCGATCGGGCGGGTCGAGCAGCACGGCGAGCAGGCCGCCGGTGAGGAACAGCGAGACCAGCCAGTAGAGCACCAGGGCACCGCCGGCGACCATGAGGAGGGCGCCGAGCAGATCCGGCCGCCCGGCGAAGGACGTCAGGAGCGCCGGCAGGTCGCCGTCCATCGCGCGGTCGAACAGAGGCCGCCTGGCGAACGCCTCCGTCAGGAGCAGGCCCATCAGCGACGCGGCCGCCAGCGAGACGCCGAGCTGCAGGAGGTAGATCGAGCCGCACAGGCCGGGGAAGCGCCGGAGCGCCCGGGCGCCCGCCCGCGCCAACGTGAACAGCGAGGGCCGCGCTGCCAGCGAGCCGCTGGCGGACGAGATCGAGCCGTCGAAGGTGAGCGGCGGCAGGGTGGGGGCCGGACGGGTCCGGTCGGGCTGGAACGCCTTGCCCTTGGGACCGGACGGCTCGGCCTCCATCTCGGTGACCGCGCTGTCGTTGGCGTCGATCTCGATGGTCGGCTGATCGCCGACGACGGCCGGCACGCTGTCCTCGTCCTCGCTCGCGCCCCACTTCTTCATAGGCCGAGCACCTGCATCGCGGTCTGGGTCAGGAACTGCCCGTGCGCCGCCGCCCGATCGACCGCCTCGGTCTCCGGGTGCACCCGGAGCGACCGGTGGAGTCCGCCGTCGTCGAGCCGGACCCGGTTGCGCGGGTCGATCACCACCTCGACCACAGGCTGCGGGTCGTCCACCTCGAACCGGCGCCAGCGCGGGCCCTCACCCCGGTCGTTCCACCGCTTGCTCAGCCGTCGCCCGTCCTCGAGCACCAGCTCGACCTCGACCGGGACCGGGACGGTTCCGACGTTGGCCACCACGACCTCGCAGTGGTACGGGGCGTCCGGCGCCGGCTCGGCATCGACCACCTTGCGGTGACCGCCGCGGCCGAACACGCCGCGCGAGGCGCGCTTGAGCCGGCACGAGATGTCGCGCACCCGCAGGTCGGCCGCTCCGGTCCCGTGCAGCGCCGGGCGGACGAACCAGTCGAGCTTCTGGCCGAGCTCGCGCTCGAGGATGCGCACCAGGTCCGCCTCGGTCGGGTGCTTGAAGCCCATCTCCATGCCGTAGGCGTGCAGCGCGGCGAGGAACTTCTCGTCGCCGACCGCGTGCTGCAGGGTAGCCATCGCCGCGGCGGTCTTGGCGTAGGTGACGCCGCCGTAGCTCCGGTAGTCGTTGAACTCGAACGAGCGCTGGGCGATCGGGTCCGGCATCTCGCGGAACGTGCCGGACATCGCCACGCGGCTGGCGCCCAGCCCGGCGCGGATCGGGCCCCACTCGATGAGGCTGGTCTCCTCACCGTAGATCTTGTCCATCAGGACGCCGTCGGCGTAGTCGTTCATCCCCTCGTCGAGCCACGCCTCGTCGACCTCGTTGGAGGCCAGGATCCCCTGGAACCAGTTGTGGCCGACCTCGTGCACCGTGACGAACTCGGGCAGCCACACTCCCTCCGGGGTGAACACCGAGTCGCTGGCGGTGGTCACCAGCGTCGGATACTCCATCCCGCCGGCGCCGTCGGCGGCGTCCGGCGGCGGATCGATGACGGTCATGCGCGCCCAGGGGTAGGGATACACCATCTTGCTGAACCCCTCGACGGCGGCGACCGCGGCGGCCAGGTGGCGCTCGGCGAACTCGCTCTGCTCGGGGCGGCTGTAGACCCAGACGTCCACCGGCCCGTGCGGGGTGTGGGCGTTGGCCTTGATGACCTCCATGAAGGGATCCGCCATCCAGACGAAGTCGTGCACGCCCTCCGCCTTGTAGTGGAGGACGCGGGTGTCGTCCTGGTTGTCGCGCGCCTCGACCAGGACGCCGGTCGCCGCCACCACGTGGGTGTCGGGCACCGTCAGGGTCACGTCGTAGTTGCCGAAGTCGGCGAAGAACTCGCTCATCAGGTGGAACGGCTCGCAGTGCCATCGCTGGCTGCCCGGTTCGCCGACCCGGACCCCGATCTTGGGGAACCACTGCCCGATCATGTGGAAGTCGCCCTTGTAGCCGGTGCGGGCGTACACCTCCGGCAGCTGCACCTCGAACAGGATGGTGACCTTCGCGGTCCCGCCCGGCGGCACCGGCGTGTCGAGCGGGATCTCCATCACCGTCTCGTCCGGGCCGGGGTACTTCATCCGCCCGGTGGCGTCAGGCCCGCCGTCCACCGCGATGGCGTTGACCTCGATCCAGCCCCAGCCGCCGCGCGCTGCCTTGGCGCCGCGCATCTTGCCGCGCGACTCGCGCCAGAAGACCGAGTCCTCGTTCTTGAACGCGTTCATGTAGAGGTGGAACTGCAGCTCCTTGGCCGGGTCGGCGCCGCTGTTGACCCAGGTGAGGGTCTCGCGCCCGCGCAGCTGGTGGCTGTCGACGTCGAGGGTCGCCTGGATCTCGTAGCTGGCGATCGCCGGCGGCGGGCTGCCGGGGGCGATCCACGGCGGCGTCTTGTCGGCGACCGGCATCGGGACCACCTCGACGTCCGGCGCGCCGCGGCAGGCCGCGGCACCGATGGGAGCGGCCAGCGGAAAGAGCAGCGCGAGGGGGAGCGCGGCGGCTCTCATCCCGCTGTTATCCCGCGCGCAGGCCGGCGCGACAAGGAGCTTTCACCGCGCTAGTTTCTGGCCCATGTCGATCCGAGGGGTCCGCCTCACCAGTCCGGAAGCCACCCAGCGGGCCGCGCGCGCGCTCGCGGCCCACCTGGCACCCGGCGACTCCATCGGCCTGGTCGGCGACCTCGGCGCCGGCAAGACCTGCTTCGTGCAGGGGCTGGCCCGAGGCCTGGGTGTGCCCGATTCGGTGCGGGTGACCAGCCCGACCTTCACCCTGGTCAACGAGCACCGGGGCGGCCGCCTGCAGCTCTTCCACGTCGATCTCTACCGCATCGACCGGGCGGCCGAGCTCGCCAACATCGGCCTCGACGACCTCTTCCGCGCGCCCGCGGTGGTGGCGGTCGAGTGGTGCGATCGCTTCCCGGTCCTGCCGGGCGATCACCTGCGCATCGAGCTGGTCGCCGTGACCGAAAATCAGCGCGCGCTCGACGCCGAGGGGCGAGGAGCGCGCGGGACCGAGCTGGCCGCAGCCTGGGCGCTAGACCTGGCCTGACGGCGACTCGGGCGAACGGATGCGGGCCTGGGCGGCCGGCTGCACGTTGCGGTTGACCAGCAGGAAGGTGGCGACCGGCAGCGTGACGCTGAGCGCGATGATGAGGAACTGCGGAATCGCGTCGCCGCCGAACATGCCGGCGCCGCCCATGTGCTTCAGCATCTTGATCATCGGCCACTGCACGTAGATGGTGACTGCGGTGGCGAGGGCGCCGTAGGCGCTGGCAGCCATGCGATAGCGATCGCTCATGGTGATGAGCTCGAGGGCTGCCCAGATCTGCGCCGCGCAGACGCCGACCTGCCACCAGGGCGAGCGGCCCAGCGCCATGATCTCTTCCTCCAGGCCGCTCGAGCGCCCCATGCTGAGCAGCGACGAGACGTCGAACGGCATCTTGAAGAGGGCGGCCGGCAGTGCCTGCGCCATGAAGTAGACGCCGGTGGCGAGCAAGAGCCAGCCGAGCGCGGTGAGGCCGGCGTCCGGCGCGCGCCGGTAGTTGGGCGCTTCGGAACCCGACAGGAGCGCCGAGAAGTTCCGCTCGGTGAAGAACCGGCGCAGCGCGAGCGGCCAGATGAGCAGTGTGTAGACCATCATCGAGATGAGGACGACGACACCCTTCAGGGCGCCGGCCGAGGCCCCGCCCTCCATCATCAACATGACCAGGAACACGCCGCCGGCGATGACCGACGAGACGACGCCGAAGTTGTAGTACTTGGCCGCGGCATCGGTCGCGCCATCGCTGTCGACCCCGGCGGTGCCCTTGAGTCCGGCGACGAAGTGCAAGATGGCGCGCACCAGCAGCATCAGGAAGACGCCCATGGTGAGCATCCCCTGCGGGCTCGACAGGATCTTCCCTTCGGCCTGGGTCAGCGCGTAGATGACGAGCACCGCGAACAGGATGCCGATGACGCCGAGGATGGTCATCAGGACCGCGGCGCCCTCGAAGCCCATGTCCTCGGAGGTGGGCACGCCGCCCTCGTCCTGGAAGCGGCGCAGCCGCGGCCAGCGCGCGACGATGAGCAAGGTGAGGGGCCACGCGAGCAAGAGGATGGCGAAGGTGACCAGCCCCTTCGCGGGAGCGCCGACCATCATGTACTTCTTGAGCAGGAGGATGGTGATGGCCGTCTGGATGACCGAGATGATCGCGTAGACGTTGATCAGCTTGAGCGGGCCGCTCGGCGATCCATAGATGAGGGCGCTGCCGGCGATCCGGTGGAAGATCGAGCGCACGCAGCCGATCGCGCCGATGACGAAGATCACCCAGGCGTTGGGAGCCCCGCCGGCCAGGATCGGCACCATCGCGAAGAACGCCATGACGCCGGCGAACACCGATCCGAACAGCTGCATGAGGAGGCCGAGCGCGGCCAGCCCGTGATCGGCCGGCATCCGCGCGCCCGCCAGATGCGCCACTTCTCTCCCAGAACCTCGACGTGGATCCATGTTCACCTTCTCCCCTCGGAAACGGTCGGCCGGGTATAGCACGCAACGAACGGGCGTTGATATCGGTCTGGCCGCCGCTGCCCCTTCTGCTATGTTGGGCACGAAATGTCTGTGATGAGGTCGGCATTTCTTGCAGCGCTGACCGCCGTCACCGTCGGGGGAGGGGAGGCCCAGGCCCAGGCCCAGATGGACGCCGGCTTCGACGCCTCCGTTACCTACCGGGTGCCGCTCGACGACGCCCCGGCGCGCGGGGCGCAGGGCGCCCTCGTCACCGTGGTGGAGTTCTCCGACTTCCACTGTCAGTACTGCCGCCTGGCCAGCGACACGGTGGCCGAGCTCCTGCGCATCTTTCCGCGCGACGTCCGGGTGGTGTACCGCCACAGCCTGCTCGATCCCGAGGACGGCACCCTCGGGGGCGAGGCGGCGATGGCGGCGGCCGCCCAGGGACGGTTCTGGCCCTTCCACGACCGGCTGTTCGCCGCCGAGGGGGCCATCGATCGCGCCGAGGTCGAGCGCGCCGCCCGCGAGGTCGGCCTCGACATGGAGCGCTTCCGCTCCGATCTCGATCAGGCGCGCTTCCGCTCCGCGGTCAGGGCCGAGGACCGCCGGGCCGCCGAGCTCGGGGTCTCGGCCACCCCGGTCTTCTTCATCAACGGCAGGCCGCTGGTCGGCGCGCACGGGCTCGGCACCTTCGTCAGCCTGATCGAGGAGGAGCGGACGAGGGCCGAGAAGCTGGTCGCCGCCGGGGTGCCGCGCGCCGAGGTCTATCACCGGGTGACCGCGCGCGGCCGCGCGCGCGCCGAGCCGGTGGCCGACGGCGCCGACCTGGTGGCGCCGCCGCGGGTCGATCCCGACGCCATCTATCCGGTCGGGCTCGGTGCCGCGTGGCAGCGGCGCGGCCCCGACGATGCCCTGGTGACGGTCGTCGAGTTCGGCGACTTCCGCTGCGGCTTCTGCATCAAGATCCAGCCGGTCCTCGCCGAGCTCGAGCGGAGCTACCGCGGTCAGATCCGCTTCGTGTATCGCCACCTGCCGCTCGGCGGCAACGCACAGTCGCGCCTCATCGCCGAGGCGGCGATGGCGGCCGGCGCGCAGGGGAAGTTCTGGCCGATGCACGACCGGCTGTTCGCCACCGAGGGGCAGATGGACCGGCCGGTGCTCGAGCAGCTGGCCCGCGAGCTCGGCCTCGACCGCAAGAAGTTCACCGCTGCGCTCGACCAGCGGCGCTTCGAGCTCGACGTCTCGCGCGACGCCGCCGACGGCGCCCGCCTGGGAGTGCGCGGCACGCCGACCTTCTTCATCAACGGGGCACCGCTGGTCGGCGCCCGGCCAGAGGCCGACTTCCGCGCGCTCATCGACAAGAAACTGGCCGAGGCGCGCGCGCTGGTGAAGCGCGGGGTGCCGCCGGGCAAGGTCTACGAGACGGTCACCACGAGGCGCTGACCAGTGACAGCTGGCGTCCGTCCGGCGCGGCGGCCGGGCGGCGAGGCCGGGCGCGCAGTGCGCGCAGCGGGGTGAGCTCGCTCGGGCCGTTGCCGCGCGCCAGCTCGCGGTAGTCGATCGCGCACGGGCGGTCGACCGAGGGCGGCGGCAGCGCGGCAAACTCGCCGAGCGTGCGGACGCCGGCGGCGCACAGCATGGCGCGCACCTCGGGCTGTAGCGGCAGGAGCTCGATCGACAGCGGCGCCAGGAAGGCGGCCGACTGGCCGCGCGGGACGATGGTGGCCGGCTCGCCTGCGCCGAAGCGGGCCGCCGCGCGCGCGGTGAAGCGATCGCCGGCGATCCCCACCCGGGCCCGGTAGCCGGCCCCTTCGGCGGCGGCCCGCAGCGTGCGGGCGAAATCGGCGCTCCGTCGCCCGACCGGTACCACGAGCTGGATGGACCAGCCGTCCGCCACCTCCACCACCGGCGAGAGGGCAGCCAGCTCGCTGGCCAGATCGACCTGCGCCTCGCGCCAGCGCGCCTCGGCCGGCTCGAGCGCGACCAGCTCGGGCGACAGCGCGCGGGCCGCCAGCGGCGTCATCCCGGGGTGGATTCCGGCCTCGTGGGCGGCGCGGGAGCAATACGCCACCCGGGGCCGGGCGGGCGGCGAGAGGACCACAACGGGCCGGCCAACCAGCTCCGGCCGCTGCCGGACCTCGACCTGGAGCGGAAAGGCAGGCAGGTGGATGCAAGCGATTCGCATGGTTGCGATTCCCTGAGTGTCTCTATACTGATATAATGTTCAGGTATCGCGATGCAAGTCAAATTCGCTTCTCGGCGTATCGTCCCGGGCCATGACCGACGACAGCTCGCGCATCAGCCCGACCGCCCACTTCACCGGCTACGTCTGGTATCGGCACGGGCTCGGCGACCCGGCCCTGCAGACGCGCGCCGGCAAGCTCCTGGTCACCGCCTTCAGCCCGATCGACCGTGCGGTCCGCTGGGCGGGCGGCCCGAACCTCGAGGACACGCTGCTCAGCCGTCATCGCCTGATCGACGACATCCTCGAGCGCGCCATCGCCGCCGGCGAGGTGGGGCAGGTGCTCGAGGTCGCGGCCGGCCTCTCGCCGCGCGGCCTCCGGTTCACCCGGCGCCACGGCGACCGGCTGCGCTACGTCGAGGGGGATCTGGCCGGGATGGCCCGGCGCAAGCGCCAGGCGCTGGAGCAGACCTCGTCCCCCGCCCACATCGAGGTGGTCGAGCTCGACGCCCTGGCCGAGAGCGGCTCGACCAGCCTCTCCGCGGTCGCCGAGCGTCACCTGGATCCCGCGCGCGGCCTGGCCATCATCACCGAGGGCCTGGTCAACTACTTCGATCGCAGCGCGGTCGAGGGCATGTGGCGCCGCTTTGCCCGCCTGCTGTCGGCCTATCCGCACGGCCTCTATCTCTCCGACCTCCACCTGGCCGATGACCTCAAGCGGGTCCCGATGGCGCGTGCCTTCTCGGCCGTCGTCTCGGTCTTCGCCCGCGGCCGGGTTCACTTCCACTACCAGGACGAGACCGAGGCGGGGGCCGGCCTGCTCGCCGCCGGGTTCGCCGAGGCCCGCATCCACCCGGCCGGCGCCGCGCCGGTGCGCATCGTCGAGGCGCACGGCAAGCGGCCGGAGTAGATTTCACCGATGTCGCTCGAACAGGACCTGCGCGCCCAGCTCACGGCGGCCATGAAGGCCAAGGACCTGCGGACCGCCAACGTCGTCCGCATGATCAACACCAAGGTGATGGAGCGGCGCACCGCCGCCGGCTTCAAGGGCGAGGTCGACGACGACCTCGTGCGCGACGTCATCGCCGCCTACAAGAAGTCGCTCGAGAAGGCGCGCGAGGAGTACGCGGCGGCCGGCCCGCGCGGCGCCGAGCACATCGCCGAGCTCGACTTCGAGATCGGCTTCTGCCAGCAGTACCTGCCGCAGCAGATGAGCCGCGACGAGGCCCTGGTCGCCGTGCGCGAGGCGCTCGCCGAGACCGGCGCCTCCGACCCGAAGATGGCCGGACGGGTGGTCGGCGCGGTGATGAAAAAGCACAAGGGCCGCGTCGACGCGGCCCTGGTCAAGCAGCTGGTCGACGCCGAGCTGGCGCCGCCGCGCTGATTGATCAGAAGGTCAGGGGTCCTTCGTCGGGCACTTGCAGGTGTATATCGCTCTGGCGGCGATGCCGCCGACGACACCGCCGGCAGCCTGCCCGAGATCCGCCGGTGACAGCGCCGGCAGATCCAGCGCGCGGATCGTCTCCTTCTTCAGACTCGCCTTCCGACGCTGGTTATGCCGGTCTCTCGTCCGCATGATCAGCCTCCGTCGACTAGCAATCGGTGATGCAGGCGGTGGTGTACGGCGCCTTGTAGGCGATGATCTTCAGCGCTCCGCCGGCAGCCCGGGCAAGATCCTCCGGTGACAGCGCCGGTAGATCCAGCGTGCGGATCGTCTCCTTCTTCAGACTCGCTCGTCGGCGTTTTCGGTGGCGGCCTCTGTTCCCCATCTCAGCCTCCGTTAGTAGGACTGCGGACACTCGGTGGTGTAGGGCTTGCGCAGGCGCAGCCCGCCCCCCACGACATTCTCGAGCTCGGCCGGCGCCAGCGCGCGCGTGTCGAGCCTGCGGATGGTTTCCTTCTTCACGCGCGCCCTGGTGCCATTGTTCTGATGGTTCATCGTTTGCCCCCTGCGGTCGGCGCTAGCCGCAACACCTCGTGTATCGGGGCTGCCACGTGTGGGTGCCGCCCGCGACTTTCGCCAGGTCGCTCGGCTCGAGCGTGCGCAGGTCGAGCGTGCGGATGGTTTCCTTCTTCACCCGCGCCTTGGCGCGATCGCTCTTTCGGCTCATCGGTTACCTCTTCTTCCAGTTGCCGGTGCGCGCTGAGCTGCTAACCCGGGCAGCCGCCGCACCACGTGGTGTATCGGGGCTGGCAGGCCCAGCCGCCCACGACGTTCGCCAGGTCGCTCGGCTCGAGCGTGCGCGAGTCCAGCTTGCGGACGGTTTCCTTCCGCAGGCGCGGCGTGTGCTGTTTGCGTTCCTTGCTCATGGAGAACCCTCCTGTCTGCGCGATCCGGTCACCCCTTGTCGCAGGTGCAGCGCGTGTACACCGGCCTGTTCTCGAGACCGCCCATCACCTGGCCCAGTTCCTGATCGGACAGCATCCCGTGCTCCAGGATGCGCACCGTCTCCCTCTTCACCCTCAGGGTCGGTCTTTTCGGTCGCTGTCGCATAGAAACCTCGATTTATTCGATGGTTTAGGATGCAAAACAGGGACCCGCGATCCGGCGTATCCCATGTGAGCTGCGGAACTACCGATACGAGCGGTTTGCACGAGTCGAGCAAACGCCGGGCGGAGTCGCGGGCCAACTTGCGCAGGGGTTTACAGTTCGCGCAGGAGCGGGCTCACCGGATCGTGCAATCGGCCGGGGTTCGAGACCTTGGCACCAGCTCGTCCCCTTCCATCGTGTAGGGAGCCCGGCACCGGACGATCTGCTCCAGGCGCGCCTCGGTCTGTTCGAGCTTGGGTAACTCCCAGATCTGCGCCAACCCCTCGGCACCAGCAACCACCAGCTTGCTCATGTCGGGCGCGAACGCCGCCGCACCCACCCAGTCATCGCCGGTGCTGAGCACGGTCAGCATGCGCCCGTCGGATGCATCCCAGATCCGGGCGGTCCCGTCCATTCCGAACGTCACGATGAACAGACCGTCGCGGCTCCAGCTCGCGCTGAGCACCATGCCGACGTGACCGACCAGCTCGCGCACGAACGCGCCGTCGTCGAGCCGCCACACCCGGGCGGTGCGCATCGGCGTCGAGCTGACCACCAGCGGTCGGGTCGGGTCGATGGCGCCGAGGTTGTGCGGCTGGTCGTCCTCGAAGCGCGCGACCATGCTGCCTGTCGCCGTGTCCCAGAGCTGAGAGGTGCCGTCGTCGCCGTTGGTGACCACCAGCGGGCGTGACGGATGAAAGCCGACCCAGTGGAACCGGTTGCCATCCGGGTCGCGGATGAGGTGGAGGAGCTCGCCGCTCTCGGCCGACCAGATGCGGACCGCGCCATCGCCGGAGACCGCGGCGATCTCGTTGCCGGCCGGGTTCCAGGTCAGCTCGCTCATCGGCTGGCCGATGGATGTGGTCTCGAGCAGTCGCCCGCCGCTGCGGGCGTCCCACACCCGCATGACGCCGTCGTCGCACCCGGTGGCGATGCGGCGCCCGTCCGGGCTGTAGCGGGCGCTGACTTCTCGCGGGTGCTTGAGTGACAGGAGCGGGCGGCCGGTCGCGGCGTCCCAGATGCGGGCGGTGCCGTCCGCCGAGCCGGTCAAGACATGCTCGCCGCCTGGCGAGAACTCCGCCGACAGGACATCGGCCTCGTGGCCGGTCAGAGGTGTGACCAGCTGCGGCGGCTGGGTGGACCAGACGATTGCGTTGCCGTCGAAGCTGACCGATGCCATCCGGGTGCCGGCGGCGTTGAAGGTGACGTCGCGCAGGCTCCCGCGATGGCCGACGCGGTGGACGACGCGGCGCCCGCTCGCCGCCTCCCAGAGAAACACCGTGCCGTCGTCCGAGGCGGTGGCCACCATCGCGCCGTCGCGGCTCCACACCGCCTCCCACACCCCTCCGAGGTGGCCGGTCAGGACATGCAGGCGCCGGCCGGTCTCCACGCTCCAGATGGCGGCCGTCCGGTCGTCGGAGGCGGTCAGGACGCGAGTGCCGTCCGGGCTGAAGGCATTGGCCCGGACGATCTGCTCGTGCGGCAGCCTCGCCACCACCCGGTGGCTGGCGACCTCCCAGACGATCGCCTCCTTGTCGGTCAAGCCGGCGGTCGTCAGCAGCGAGCCGTCGGGCGAGAGCTCCAGCCGGTAGACCGGGCCGTCGTGCGCCTTCCAGGAGGCGATCGGGTGCGGATCGGTGAGGCGCCACAGGGATACCTTGCCGCTCCGGTCGCCGCCGACGACGACCGCGCCATCCGGGCTGAGGGCGATGGTCGAACGGGCGATCGATGGCGGCCCCGCTCCGGCCGGCTGGAGAGTGGCGAGCTGTGCCCCGCTGGCCGGGTCCCACACGGCGATCTCGTCCTGCACCGTCGCCGTGATCAGGCGCGACCCGTCGGGCGTGAAGAGCAAGGTCTGGATGCCGTCGCGGAGTGAAAGCTTGCGCAGCGGTTTGCCGCGGGCGTCATACAGCTGGACGACGCCGTTGGCCGCGCCCGTCGCCAGCCGCTCGCCGCGCGGAGTCCACTCGACGCGCACGTTGGGAGCGCCCAGGTCGAGCTTGGCGATCAGCGCACCGGTGCGCGCGTCCCACAGCCGCGCGCTGCCGTCCATGCTGCCGGTCGCCAGGGTGGCGCCGTCGGGCGAGAAGCGCGCGCGCCCGACCATGCCGTCGTGGTGCAGGACGAGCAGCTCACCGTCGGTGGCGCGCACTGCCTGGGCGACCAGGAAGTCGTGGGTCGGCCCGTGTGCGCCGAGCCTCGAGGCCTCGCGCAGGTAGGCCAGGGCCAGCATCGGGTCGTCGGCGAGCAGGAGGCGGCGGCCCTGGTCCTCGTACTGCTTGACCAGGAGCGAGTGCATCTGGTGGGCGCCGCGCTGTACCCGCGCGTTCTGCACCAGGAGCACGACCGCGAAGGTGGCGAGCGCCAGGAAGGCGACGCCGAAGGCGGCGCGGCGCAGGCGGCGGCCGCGCGCCGCCTCGGCCAGGCTGGCGGCGGCGAACGCCTCCTCGACGGCGATGAGCGTGCCCAGGTAGCGCGGTCGCCAGAGTCGGTACTCGGCGAGGGCGTCGCCGCGCCAGAGCAGACCGCTCGGCTTGCCGCGCTCGTCCCACTGGCGGGCGGCGGCGCGCAGCTGATCGCGCAGGCGGGCGCCCTCGGCGTCCTCGCGCCGCCAGCCGACCAGCCGCGGCCAGGCGTCGAGCAGCGCCTCGTGGGTGACCTCGATCCGCTC
>Ga0111538_10002012_pt1 | contig 28582 bp, 29 predicted proteins | sample SoiMethybrSBSTD1_FD_79669 | JGI IMG/M metagenome (GOLD analysis project Ga0111538, IMG submission 79669) | Bulk soil microbial communities from a Populus tree surrounding site in Tennessee, USA - Soil MetaG P. TD hybrid SBSTD1 (version 2)... | ecosystem: Environmental > Terrestrial > Soil >... | reverse complement strand
GTCGGCATAAACACCCGGATGAAGAACCATGAATGGCGCGCCGAAGCACGTCGAGAAAGTCGCCTGAGGTTCTGTGATACCTCTTTCAGTGCCTGCAACTTTCGCCGTATAGCCCGATAGGAAGTGATACATCGCCTGTTCCGGCGACAGTCGCGCGACTGGCGGCAACACGCCAAAGGCGTCGGCCGTCAACATGATGATGTTGCGCGGATTACCAGCCCGTCCTTCCGGCACGATGTTGTTAATGCTTGTGAGGGGATACGACGCGCGCGTGTTCTCAGTCTTGCGGGCATCGTCGAGATCGATTGCGCGAGTCTCTTCATCGTAAACAACGTTCTCGAGAATCGTCCCAAACATTCTGGTGGTGCGATAAATATCGGGCTCGGCTTCCTCGGACAACTTGATCACTTTGGCGTAGCAACCACCTTCGAAGTTGAAGACGCCATCTTCAGACCAGCCATGCTCGTCGTCGCCAATCAGCCGACGTTCGGGATCGGCTGAAAGCGTTGTTTTTCCGGTGCCGGAAAGACCAAAGAAGATTGCCACGTCCCCTTCGCCGCCGATGTTGGCCGAGCAATGCATGCTCATCACGTCGCGTTGTGGGAGCAGGTAGTTCATGATCGTGAACGCGCTCTTCTTCGTTTCACCGGCGTAGGACGTTCCACCGATCAAAACCAAACGCTGACTGAAGTCTATCAAAATGAACGTTGGCGATCGGGTACCGTCGCGTTGTGGGTCGGCCAGGAAACTCGGAAAGTTAATGATCGTGAACTCGGGCCGGTGCGGTGCAGTTTCAGTCGTGTCGCTGATGAACATTGTGCGCGCAAACAGCGAGTGCCAGGCCAGTTCATTGATCACGCGGATTGGGAGCCGGTATGTATGATCGGCGCCTACAAAAGTGTCCTGCACAAAAATGTCACGCTGTCTTGCGTGGGCCATCATTCGATCTTTCAGGGCATTGAACTTCTCTTGTGGAAAGTCTTTATTGACGTCGCCCCAGAACACCTTATCTTCGCTCTCAGGTTCGCGGACAATGGCTTTGTCTTTCGCAGCGCGGCCGGTATGTTCACCCGTATCGACTATCATGGCGCCGTGGTTTGAGAGAAGGCCTTCTTCGCGGCGCGCTATCTCTTCATAAAGTTCAGACGCGTTGAGGTTCCAATAAACACGAGCTGGTTCTTTGATACCGTAGTTATCCAACTCGTATGAGGTATTCTTTCGGCCCAGGTGTTCAGTTTCTGCGGCAGCTCGAATTGATGCCATTAAGCAGTCTCCAATCAAAAACAAAGAAGTTCCATAAAGCGATAGAGCGAGGCACGTGGTTGATTACAAGATATCCGGGCTCTTGCGCTGATCTGCGAGTTGGCGCAAGGCGTCGGCGAGGTCACGGGCGGCGCGCTCGATACGATCGGCCGCGGTGTTCAGCGATTCAACCTCGTCTGGTGAACGAGAGACGACCGATAATAGCGCGGCGTCCACTTGCTCTCGGAGACGATTTGCCTCATTTTCAGTTTCTTGTTCAGCGCGAGTTTTTTGGGAAGCTGTAGCCTGCTGGTTCATTGCTGGAATAATTTCGAACGGAAACCCCTATTGATGATTTACGCTAACGTAACCAGCTCTGTAGTTGCTGGTTCATTAATGCTCGTTAAGTCTGACATCTGCGATTGATTCAGGCAAGTGCAGGTACAGTCTTTTGTCTCGTAGGCGAACAAAGTCTCCCAATTCACGCATGATCCCTGACAAAAAATGCTTCACTGCTGCCGAGTGGAAACTGGTGCAACAACTCAACACTCCGGCCAGGGTGCAACGGTTCTTCAGCTCGATGGCTTACAACCGGGAGCGCGATGGAGGCACTATGCGATCGTTTCGCGAAGTCGTGAAGCGAAAAGAGGCACATTGTCTTGAAGCCGCTGTCGGCGCGGCGGTGATCCTGGAGCAGCATGGTTACCCGCCGTTATTGCTTGATCTCGAATCGCAGGATCTTTTGGACCACGTTGTTTTTGCATTCAAGGTGGATGGGCACTGGGGAGCGTTGGCGCGTTCGCGTGATGCGGGCCTACACGGACGCAAGCCGGTTTATCGATCGGTTAGAGATCTCGCGTTGAGCTACTTCGATCCCTTTGTCGATCTCACCGGGCGATTGAAAGGGTATGGTCTAACAAGTCTATACGCGTTGGGAGAGTACGATTGGCGCTTCTCCGCACGCCGGATGCTCAAGATCGAGGACCATCTGCGTGCTATCCCGCACACGCGCGTTCATTCATCAGACAAGCGCTACGAGAAATTGCTGGCGCGCTATCGGCAATACAAGAAACGCTACCCTGATCGCAGCCCGAGCTACTACGACAATCGCCCCAATTGGTTGGTATAGCCACGGATTTATACGGATCATTATCGGATCGACTCGTGATATACTCGCCTCACAAAATCCTCATCGGAGTTAACTCAAATGGCTTGGGTAAGTACATCACCACTAGTGAAGACGTATACGCTCGAGGAGTTCTGGGAACTGCCTGAGCCGCCCGACCATTCCAAACTAGAACTAATCGCAGGAGTCCTCTATATGACACCCCCTCCTACGCCTTTGCATAATTACACCGTAAGCAGGTTGAATCGTCTGCTTGTTGAGCATTTGATAAAGATCGATGACCAGGGCACTCTGTTTGTCCCGCGTGCCGGGATTATCAGAGGGCCAAATAGTTGGCTCGAACCGGACTTATATTACGTGGCGGACGCAAAAGCGTATTTGGATTCAGAGTATCCTAAATACCTACGCACGGCGGATCTGGTGATTGAGGTGATTTCGCCAAGTTCGGCGATCTATGACCGCAACACTAAGGCCGATACGTATGCAGCACTCGGCGTAAAGGAGTTGTGGCTAGTTGACGAAGCGTCCGGGATTATTGAAGTTCGGGTGTTGGATGGCGACCGTTACGCTGCAAGTCTCGTATTTGAGCGTGATGACATGCTGAAATCAACAGTTCTAAGCGGTCTTGAAATGAGAGTTGGAGACGTATTCGGCAACTAGCCGTGGGCGGCTTCGAGGGGCAGTGGGTTCGCTTTCCGTTTTCCTCGCGCATCCAGGATCATGTGACAGATGACGGCGATGATGATGATTGTGCCGCCGAGGAGTGCCCACTTTGAGGGTTGTTCTCCCAGCACCAAAAAGACCCAGACGGGATTCAGGACCGGTTCCACATAACAAATGATGCCGGCATCCAGCGACCTCACGCCACGTGCCATTCCGAGAGTGAAGAACGTGTAGGCCACGCCCAGTTGAATGATGCCGAGGTATGCGACACCGGTGATGTCATGGCCCGTAATGCTGGTGAGCGTCGCGAGGCCCCACGGCGCAGTCATGATAACTGCCAGAGTATTTCCGTAGATCACCGACGAGGCACGGTTAACTTCGCGCGCGCGCGGATGTCGCAACAACAGGAAATAGAGTGCGAAACAGAGTCCCGAAGCAAGCGCCATGAGGTTTCCGGCGACGTCCTGCGGGCGTAGTTGGCCCACGAAGAACAATCCCATCCCGCCAAGACACACCGCCACCGTGATCAGGTCGCGCGAGCGAAATTTCTCCTTGTAAACAATCGGCTCGAGAATTAGCAGGTACACGGGCGCGGTGTATTGCAGAAAGATCGCATTTGCCGCCGTAGTAGTTTTGGTTGCGAGCACAAACAAGATGAGTAGAACGGCATAGAGGAACGACGCCGCCGCAGTGAGACGATTTATGCCAAAGCCCTCGCGTCTAGTGAAGAATGCGACCGTGAAGATTGCGAAGAAAGATCGCCAGAACGAGAGTTCAAGCCCACCGATCGTGGTCCACTTGATAAACAGGCCGCCTGTACTCCAGAGCAGCGCTGCGGCAAGAACGTAGAGTAAAGGTGTCGACAAATTTGTGGCCCGATCAATCTTTCAACTTGTTCAAGTACTTTCCGTAGACACCATTCCACGGTGGAATCACGATCGATACGGCGCCCAGTGCCTGTGCCTGACACGCAAGACGGATCAGCGGCTTCGCTTCTGAAGTGTCAACATAACCAAACTCCTTGATCTTCTTACCTTCACGAGCGGCGACATCGGAGAGTTTTTCGGCGCCGCCGAGAACTCCAACCCAACACGTTCCACATGATGCAGAGCGACATTCAACCGGAATCGGTCCTTCAACGCGTCGCGGATCCAGCTCTCGCCAATTGCGCGTACGATCGGCGGCCGCGCCCCAGGCGAGATCCTGCACGTGATTCAAACGATACTTCGCGCGGTCGTCGTTCTCGTCGTGTGTGACCGTCCATTTCTTATCGACGGTTTTGAGAAAACTGAAGAAGCCCTGGCTGTCATCGACTGCTCGTTCACGTAAGACCTCCGCAGGCGACTTGCGAGCGTGTTTCTTATCGATAAGAACCTGGCCCGCGGCAGCTTCGAACGCCGCCAATCCTGCCTGCCTGATCGTCATGAAAGCGACCGCTGTGATGCCGATCACCAGTGACTCATCAATCTTTGCTGTTTTCGCGACTTGCCGGGCCACGGATAAAATCTGATCTGAAAGAAGATTTTCACTGATCGAAAAAGTGTGTGCATGGTTTTGTACAGCAGTCTTCACTTCAGGCCAGTAACGATGTCCATAAAGAAACGTATGTGACGAATCAATCTGATCTTTCAGGTAATACTTGCCTTGCAGTAACAAACGCTGAGCGAGCGTCTCCGGATCGTCTGACTGCTCGAGCGCCTGGAAGAGTGACAACGGATAAAACGCAAACCAGATCTGCGTCGCGTTGCGATCTACTTCGTGGATTGAACGCAATAAAGTGGTCAGTGTGGCTGACCACGCTTCTTCATCGTGCTGTTTTAGAAAAGTTTCAAAAGGCGTCATAACAAAGAAAGATGTATTAGCCGCAGATTAACGCGGATTTATTTGACAATGCCTCCTGTGCAGGAGTAAAAATCAGACTACCAAGCTCTATAGCGTCTCCCCAGAACATCCCAACGCATCCAGGAGGTTTTCAGATGGACGCCAATCGACCAGATGTTGCGAAATCAGGCCGTACATTCGACAGCGCTTACAGCTTTTCGTTCAGCGTCGGCATTGGCCTCGTACTCTTCATCGCCGGCCTCGTTATCAGCCTGACACTTGGTCAAGGGGCGACCATCGGCCTCATTTTCGGTATCCCGCTACTCATTGCCGGCCTCGTGCTGCCGGTGATCATGATGCGCGACCTCTTCCACCACAACGAAGTTAACGGCGATTGCCCTTTCTGTAGTGCGCCGATCAAAACGTCAGACGCGACCATTCGTTTGAACTGCCCTTCGTGTAAGCGAGTGATCGAGGTGCGGGAAACAACGCTACAACCTGGCGAGTAAAGCTAGTACGCACTGGGAATCCAACCGCGTGTATTGTAATCACTGAACGTTAGCGCGAACAGTATCGCCATCCAAAACAAGGCAGACGCCACAATCACCCATATCAGTCGTGTGCTGTAGCGCACGTGCATGAAGTAGAGCACGACAAAAGTTGCTTTCGTGACGGCGATAGTCATTGCGACAATCGTGTTGAAGTACCAGGGGAAATCCTGAAGCGCCGCCACGACAGTCAACGCGGTGCCCACTAGCAACACCACGAAGATTGTCACGTAAACCCTGACTGGAACTATGTGTTCGCTCATTTGATTTATAGAATCTTGTAAATCCTGTAAATCTTGAAATCCTGTAAGAAGTTGTTCACAGGATTTCAGGATTTACAAGATTCACAGGATTTATCCGTGCTCGAGATGCCTTCCCAACAGGTAAAGCAGCGGGAACAAGAATATCCACACAATATCGACGAAGTGCCAGTAAAGTCCGATCACTTCAACCGGACTGTGATACTCCGGATCGAACCGGCCCTTGATTGAATAGATCAACAGAAACGTCAGCAGTCCCGCGCCGATGATCATGTGCAACGCATGCATGCCGGTCATCGCGAAGTAGATCCAGTAAAACATCTCGACCTGTGGCAGCGTTGCGCCCTCAAGCAGATGTAATCCGTGGTGCTCGGCTTCGGCTTCATTTTCCAAAAACGGGCTGCTGGGTATCAAGTGACCCGGAATCAAATGGTCTCTGTATTTGTCGTGATACTCGACGCCTTTTATGCCAAGGAACGTCAAACCCAGCATCAGCGTCAAAATCAAACACAGAATCTGCGGACGTCGCTTGCCTATCTGAGTGAAGTAGACGGCCATGGCCATCGTGAAACTACTCAGGATCAGGACGCCTGTGTTGACTGTTCCCAGCGTGATGTCGAGGTGATTACTGGCTGAAGCGAAAGATGCCGGATACTTCGATCGGTAGAGCGTGTAAGCCAGAAACATCCCGCCGAAGAACATTATCTCGGTCACGAGAAACACCCACATTCCCAGCGTACCCGCTTCACGTTGCTGCTCCATGTTCTCGAAATGGTGCTGCAACGCGCGGTGGCCGTGCGCTTCAGATGTTGTCGCGTGACTGTTAATTACATCCGCCATGTTAGCTGTCTCAAATCTGCTCTAATTCCGGTCCGAACTTACCGACCACCTGAGTTTCTTCCGGCGGTGCAAATTCGTAAGCTTCCCACGTCACGATCGGTGTTACTGCAAAATTCTCAGTTGGTGGCGGTGATGGCGTACGCCACTCGAGTCCCGGCAAGTGCCACGGATTCGCCTCAGCACGTTTCCCGTAACGCATGGACCACACAAAGTAGATTGCCGGAATCAGCATTCCGAATCCGAGAATCGATGCGCCCGCAGTCGAGAGTACGTTGAACACCTGAAACTCGGGTGGATAAGCGTGATAACGGCGCGGCATGCCCAGATAACCCGCGACAAACTGCGGCAGGAATGTCAGGTTGAATCCGACGAAGATCACGAGCGCACTGAATCGTCCCCAACCCTCCGGATACATGCGCCCGCTGATCTTTGGCCACCAGTAGTGCAGGCCGCCGAGATAACCCATCAACGCTCCGCCGACCATGATGTAGTGGAAGTGTGCGACGACGAAATAGGTGTCGCTCAAGTGCACGTCAACGGCGAGCGAGGCCAGGAACAAGCCTGTCATGCCGCCGACGGTGAACAAGCCGATGAATCCCAGACCGTAGAGCATCGGCGTGTCGTACGAGATCGACGATTTGTAGAGCGTTGCTGTCCAGTTGAAGACCTTGATCGCCGAAGGAATCGCCACCGCGAAACTCAGAAACGAAAAGATCATTCCCGCGTAGACCGATTGACTGGTTACGAACAGGTGATGACCCCAAACGAGGAAGCCAAACACCGCGATAGCCAGACTCGAAAACGCGACGAAGCTGTAGCCGAAGATGTTCTTGCGCGAGAAGTTTGCGATCAACTCGCTGACAACGCCCATCGACGGCAGCACCATGATGTAAACAGCCGGATGGGAGTAGAACCAGAACAGGTGTTGAAAGAGGATCGGATCCCCGCCCAGTGCCGGATCAAAAATGCCAACCCTCGCTACCCGCTCAAACGCGAGCAGCAGAACCGTGATCGCGATCACGGGAGTACCGAGGATCATGATCAGGCTGGTCGCATAGTGTGACCAGATAAACAACGGCAAGCGAAACCACGTCATGCCGGGCGCTCGCATCGTGTGAATCGTGACGATGAAATTCAGCCCGGTTAGAATCGACGAAAAGCCGTTGATGAAAATTCCCAGACCAGTTGCGACTACATACGAGTTTGAAAAAGTCGTACTGAAAGGTGTGTAGAACGTCCAGCCTGTATCCACGCCGCCCGCGAGCAATGCATAGATTGTTATAACTCCGCCCAGCAGATAGACGTACCAACTCAGAAGATTGATTCGTGGAAAGGCGAGATCTTTAGCCCCAATCATCATCGGCACGAGGAAGTTCCCCAGCGTCGCCGGTATTGATGGAATGAGGAAGAAAAAGATCATTATGATGCCGTGCTGGGTAAAGACCTTGTTGTACGTGGCTGACTGGAGAAAGTCGCCCTGCGGCGTCAGCAGCTCGAGGCGAATCATCAATGCGTAGAGCCCGCCGATGAAGAAGAAGAAGGTGATTGACCCGAGATATAAGAGCGCGATGCGCTTGTGATCTTTGGTCAGCAACCACGACTTCAAGCCGTATTGGGCATTGATGTAGTTGACCTTCGAAGGTACTGGTGGTTCGTAATACTCTATCGGTCTCATACTTCTAAATTAGGCCACAAAAAGGGCTCAAAAAATCACAAAACAAAACCAGAGCCTCACTTAACGTTCTGCGTTGGCGACGCTGCCTGGCGTGGAGCGGGCGTTGCTGTCGTTGGCGGTGCTTCCGTCTGTCCGCCTGCTGGTAATGATTTAATAAATGCGACCAATTGCATCAACTGATCCTCACGAACCTGACCCTGGAACGTGGGCATGATCGCACCAAATCCGGCGACCAGCTTCGCCTGTGGATTCAGGATCGATTCACGCACATAACCTTCGTCGACGGTGACGGACTCGCCAGTTTGCAATTGCGTTTTCTTTCCGAAGACGCCGGCCAGCGTCGGCCCCCGTCCACCCTCGCCGTTCTGTCCATGACAAGAAGCACAGCCGAGCGATTGAAACAACTGCTGTCCCTGAGACGCGGGTGTCCCGCTTGCTGCGTTGCCGCTCAGCCAGTTATCAAACTCCCTCGGTTCCATGACGACGATCGAGCCAGTCATTCCCGAGTGGTTCATGCCGCAGTACTCGGCACAGAACAAGTGATAGGTTCCCGGCGTGGTTGCTTCAAACCACATCGTCGTGTACTTGCCGGGCACGACGTCCATTTTGGTGCGAAACGCAGGCACGAAGAAGTCGTGAATCACATCTTCAGACGTCATGATCAATTTGATCTTTCGGCCAACGGGGATGTGCAACTGGTTGATCTCGCGCTGTCCCGTTGCGTGCTGGAGTTTCCACATCCACTGTTTTCCGACAACGTAAACCTCAATAGCGTTTGCGGGCGGTTTGTACTGCTGGAAATAAACCTGGGCGCCCCAACCAAACATTGTCATGGCGATGACAAAGGGGATAATGGTCCAGAGTGTCTCAAGCTTATGCGAACCGGCGATGGGTCGCGGAATCTCGTACGGCGTTCGGCGTCGATAGCGAATGACGAAAAAGATCAGCACTGCCGAGATGAGCAACGAAAAGAAGAGGGTGACACCCGAAAGATAGAAGTACAGAGCATCAACCTTCCACGACAAGGTCGAAGCGCTGTCAGGCACCAATGGAATCCACGATTGCATTACTAAGCGGCGCCTCCAGTCTTTACGTCCGCCAGTTTATGGTTACGCCCTTTGAGAAGCAGAATCATCGCCGCGATTGCGAGCAGCGTGGCCACACCCGCGATTCGCATGACTTTCATTATTGCCACACCATACCTGCCGGTAGCTGGATCGTAGTGATAGCAATAGAGCAACAACTGCTCGACCGGGCTGCCAATTTTGTTTTCCGACGATTCTATTAGCCCCAGACGCAAGTCACGCGCGGGATAATCGACTCCGTAGAAGTAACGAGAAAGTTTTCCCTGCCGTGTTGTCAGCATAATGCCGCTGGCGTGTGCAAACTGTTTCGTGGCCTCGTCGTAGCGATAATGAAACCCGACTGCGTCGGTTAGTTGCGTGATGCTGGCCTGGTCGCCAGTCAAAAAGTGCCAGCCGGTTTCTGCGCCCGCACGCATCCGCGCAGGCAGGTACTTCATGTAGACCTGCTTCTTTGCGCTCGCGACCGTGCTCGTTTCGCGCGGGTCGAAACTGACCGTCACCACGTCAAACTCTTTTCCAACCTGAAACGGTAAAACGCGAAACGACGTCACCATCGCGTTGAGCACCTGCGTGCAAAGCATTGGACAATCGTAATAGACAAACGCCAGCACGACCGGCTTCTGTCCGAAATACTGGCCGAGCTTAACTGCCTGCCCATTCTCATCGCGGAAGACGAGATCGAGCGGCAACTGTTGGTCCAATTTCTGTTCGATTCGAACATCGCGCAGCGCAGTCGGTAATCCTGTCGATGGATTTCCCGTTTCCGGACGGGCGCCGTACAAAGGTGAACTCGGTCCCGGACCTCCGGGCTGTGCAAATGCTGTTGCAGACAACAAAAGAACCAACCACAGATTACACAGATACCTCATTGCAACCTCTTCTCTACTTCTCGGCCGGAACTCCACGCGGTCGGCGTGCTGATCGCGTAATCGGACAACTTGCCGCCCGGCCCTTTAACCCTTGATGGCAATCCCTCGGAAACGATTTTCTCCATCGCCTGCTTAATCGGCATGCCGACGACATGACCGGACTGATCCTTTAGTCCGGTGTTCAGGTTCTCATCCCACTGCTTGCGAAGCTCTCGATACTCAGCTTGTGGTATGGCCCTCTCAAGATCAACCGTGTTCCCGTTTTCCAGCTTGAGCTCGAAACCGGGCGCCGACTGCAGTCGCGGCTCAGGCGGCAACCGATCTGATTTCTTAGTCAACGCCATCGGACCACGTGTCGGTTCTTTGGCTTCCTGAGCTTCGAAGTATCTGAACAACCCCCACATGCCGGCCGATACGGCAGCGGTCGCGAGAGTCAGCACGACAACGAACGTGAGCACGCCACGCACGCTGATGTCACTGGTCTCATGCGTGACCTCGACGTTGCGAATGTGCGAGACATCCGGCGTTTCTGTCTTGTGCCCGTTGCCTTTGTGTTTATCTGCCATCGAAACCTACCGTGCCTAATGACCGCCGGCGTGCATTTGCTCGAGTGTTGATTCAAACTGCGGATCGTTGATCGGAATCAACGATCGTTTGCCCAACTGCCAGGTAAAGAACGCCAGCCATAATCCACCAAAACCAATTAACGAGATCACGTCGAGCCAGATCCATTTGTGATCGCGAAATGCGGGCACCAGCACCCACAACAGATCTACGATACGCATCACCAGGATCAGGGCCGCAATCACCACCAGCTTGCGCGGATTGCGTTTGATACTCCGCGAGAGCAGGAACAAGAATGGCGCCGCGAAATGGAGTATTCCGATGGTGATGATAATCGCTCCCCAGCCGCCATGCGTGCGCTCGAGATAGTAGCCAATCTCTTCGGGAAGATTGCCGGACCAGATAATCAGATACTGCGAAAAAGCGAAGTAAGCCCAAAGCATTACGAGCGCCAGCAGCAGTTTCCCGAGATCGTGAAAATGCAGGGGCGCAACGATTCGTTTCATCGGTTCTTCGCGTGAAAGCCGAGCCATGACGGCGATCACGAATGCGAGTGCACTCAGACTCCAGGCCGCCACCCAGATTAAGCCGAAGATAGTTGAAAACCATTCGGGCTCAAGCGACATGTACCAGTCGACCGAGGCGAATGTGACACTGAAAATCAGCGCTATCATTCCCGGGCCGGCGAGCAAGCGCATATTCTTCGTGTAACGATTGTCTGCGGTGCGATCCTGCTCGAGCGACCACTTGTTCAGCAGGAACACAAGCGCTCCCCAGATCGCAAAGTAAATGACGGCGCGGATCGTAAAGAACGGGAGGTTCAAATACGGCCTCTTGAACTGGACCACAGGATCTTTTGCGATCTCTTCCTGGTCCATCCAGTGGTGGTAGATCGAGTGTGCACCGAGAATAATCGGGACAAAGAGAATTGCCATCAAAGGCAGCACTCGCGTCGCGGCTTCGAGCGAACGACGGATCACTAATCCCCAACCGCCACCCGTCAGATGTTGCAGCATCAACAGCGCGATCGAGCCGATCGTGATTCCGGTCCAGAAGGTCCAACCGATGAGATACGACTGAAAGAACTCGCGCGCATTGAGAAAGGCGCTGGCGACGAGCGCGGCGAAAAACACTAAGCCTACAATAAGACATCGTTTCTGGAAGTCGGCCATATTCGGAGGATTGAATGATTGAATCATCGATGTCCTCCGGACGCGGTTGGTGTTGGCGATGCTGCCGGCGATGTTGGCTGCGGGCTTGCTGACGCGGCGGCGTTCTGTTGGCTGAGTTGCAACGCGCGAATGTACGTAATGATGGCCCAGCGGTCCTGCACGGGAATTTGTGACGCGTAGGCCGGCATTGCGCCCCAGCCGTTTGTAATCGCGTCGAAGAAATGTCCGACCGGTGCTTGTCGCAGTCGATCGTCGTTAAAAGAAGCAGCACGACGGAAACCCCGGCGGACAATCATGCCGTCGCCGTTACCGGTCAGCCCGTGACATGCGGAACAGAAAATATCGTAGCGTTCATGACCGCGGTCAACGACTTCCTTTGTTACTGAAAATGGAAAAGTATCGATGTCGTCAGGAAAACTATTTGCCTGTTCGAATGCTGCCTGTGGCCTCACTGCGGGAGTTGCGCCGGGCGATTTTGCTTTCTTGCCGGTGTAGTACTCGGTATCGGTCTTCAGTTGGCCGCGCGGAATCGTTCCGTCGATCGGTTGTCGCATCGACGTTCCATCGCCGAAGAAAGACGTGCCGCGATACGGCTTCATCTTCGGCTGGTCCTGCATGTCGCGCCGGCACCCAGCGGCCAGGAGCACGAGCAGTAACATCAGGAGCAGGGGCAGAGTGCAGGAGCAGGCAGAACATCGTTGCCTGTTCTGCTCCTGCACTCTGCCCCTGCTCCTGTTCCTGAACACTGCTCCTGTTCCTGTCCTTTCAGACTTCGACATCGTTAACTTCAAGTGCGTTCAAACTCTTCAGCAATTCCACGACTTCCGTGTGATCAAACTTCGCATCGTTTGCTTCAACCGCCAGGAAGAACCGATCGCGCGTCGCCATCGCAAAATTCGGCACATTGAAAACCGGGTGATATGGCTGCGGCAGTTTGTTGAGCACCAGCATTCCCAGCACCGCCGAGAACGCCGCCACCAGCACCGTCATCTCAAAAGTAATCGGAATAAATGCGGGCCAACTGTTGTACGGCTTGCCACCCACGTTTATGGGGTAATCGATCACTTCAATCCAGTACTGCATCAGGAACCCGCCGATACCGCCAACCAGACCTCCGATAAAAACGATCAACGGCAAACTCGTGTGCGTGAAACCGATCGCTTCAGAAAGCTCTTCAATCGGATACGGCGAATAACCATTGATGCGGCGATAGCCGAGCGAATAAACGCGTCGCGCTGCGGCGACCAGATCCGAGGGGTTCTCAAACTCCGCAATCACGCCGTACAGCGGCGGTGCGTGACGCCGGTGCGAACCTCCCGGAGTGACGTGAATTTGTGTGTTTTCTGTTTCCAACTACTCCTCCACCTCCGCTTCCGGCAGGATCGTGCGCATCTCGAAGATCGAGATCATCGGCAGGAAGCGAATAAACAGAAACAGCAGCGTGAAGAAGAAACCGATCGTTCCGATAAACATTGCCCAGTCCCACTGCGTCGGCTGGTACATGCCCCATGACGACGGCAGGAAGTCGCGATGCAGACTGGTCACGACAATCACAAACCGCTCCAGCCACATGCCAATGCTAACGACGAACGAAATGATCCAGAGCGCGAGCAGGTTGGAACGAAGTTTTTTGAACCACAGAAACTGCGGCGTGATGATGTTGCAAAGGATCAGCGCCCAGTAATAAAGCGAGTATGGACCGTGCATTCGGTTCCAGATCATGAAGCGTTCGTACTTGTTGCCGCTGTACCAACCGAAAAACGCTTCCATGATGTACCCGTAACCGACAATCAGTCCGGTGGCGAGCATCACCTTGCCCATGTTGTGCATGTGACGCATGGTGATGAAGCCTTCGAGGCCGTAAAACCTTCGCAGCGGGATCGTCAGCAGAAGCACCATTGCGAAACCCGCGTAGATGGCGCCCGCGACGAAGTACGGCGGAAAGATCGTTGCGTGCCATCCGGGAATGATGCCGACGGCAAAGTCGAAACTGACGATCGTGTGCACTGAAAGCACGAGCGGTGTGGCCAGTCCGGCGAGCAGCAGGTACGCCATCTCGTAGCGATGCCAGTGACGCGCAGAACCACGCCAGCCCATTGCGAGCATGCCGTAGAGAATCTGAAACGGTTTGCTGCGAGCGCGATCGCGAAGTGTGGCGAAGTCCGGAATCAGACCTACGAACCAGAACATCGCCGACACGGTTGCGTAAGTCGAGACCGCGAAGACGTCCCACATCAACGGGCTGCGAAACTGCGGCCAGATTCCCATCGTGTTGGGGTAGGGGAACAGCCAGTACATAAGCCACGGGCGTCCCAGGTGGAAGATCGGATACATACCGGCCTGGGCCACCGCGAAAAGCGTCATCGCTTCCGCGAAGCGGTTAATTGATGTGCGCCAGCGTTGTCGCAGCAAAAGCAGAATCGCGGAAATCAGGGTTCCCGCGTGACCGATACCGATCCACCAGACGAAGTTGAGAATGTCGATGCCCCACGCGACGGGCACGTTGACGCCCCACAATCCGATACCGACGAACAACAAGTTTGTCATCGCCAGTAGCATCAACTGAAACAATGCAAACGAGATCGCAAAGCCGAAGAACCACGCCAGCGACGTCTTTCGTTTCAAGACGATCGAGCTGATCTTGTCGGTCACTGAAGCAAACGTCAGCCCCGGATCGATCACGGGCGACGTCGAATGCATCGGACCTTCGGTGTAGGGTTTTGGCGTCTCGTCTTGCATCTGAAATCCATCCACAGATTACGCAGATGTAATCTGTGGATTCGGGTTCTTCAATTGGCTCAAATAAGTCGTTCGTGGCTTCGTGTTCAGTTCGCCAAGCAACGAATAATTGCGCTCGCTCTGTTTCAACTTCGACACGCGACTATTCGGATCGTTCACGTCGCCAAACACGATGGCTTCAGTCGGACAGACCGCCTGACACGCTGTGATGATCTCGCCATCGTGAACTTTTCGATCCTCGAGCTCTGCCTGGATCTTTGCGTTCTGAATGCGCTGCACGCAGTAAGTGCACTTTTCCATCACACCGCGGCTGCGTATTGAAACCTCAGGGTTGCGCATCAACTGGTATGTCGGCTGGTCCCAGTTCTGATACAGGAAGAAATTGAACCTGCGCACCTTGTAGGGGCAGTTGTTCGAACAATACTTCGTGCCGACACAGCGGTTGTAAACCATGTCGTTCAGACCTTCCGCGCTATGCACGGTGGCGTGAACGGGACAAACGGGCTCGCATGGCGCGTTCTCGCAGTGCATGCAAGGCACGGGCATGAAGTTGACGCCTTCGGGCTGATTCGGGTCGAAGCCTCTGAAATAGGTGTCGACGCGAATCCAATGCATCTCGCGACTGCGCACTACTTCATGCTTGCCGACGACGGGAATGTTGTTCTCTGACTGGCAGGCGACTGTGCACGCGTTGCAGCCAATGCAGTTGTTCAGATCGATCGCCATTCCCCAGGCGTAGTTGGGCGCGTTTTCAGCCTGATCTTTGTAGTCGTAACCGGGATAGAGCGTCGGGTGGCCGTGTTTCTCTTCCTCCGCGTGCTCGCCGCTACCGGCATGGAGAAACTCTTCGAGGGTTTGCGAGCGAACAATGTCGCGCTCTTCTGTGGCGAATTTTGGATCTTCCAGATTGAAATGGAGCTGCGTTGTTGCCAGCGGATAATCCCGACCGGTGTTCGTAACCGTTGCACCAGTGATGAACCACGGTGCGTTTTGCGTCCGGAGCTTGTAGGCGTCAAAGCCAACGAGTTCGCTGTCGCCTTTGCCACTTCCAACGTTGCCAGCCAAACGACGTCCGTAACCGAGATGAAGTGTAACCACGCCATCCGGTTGACCCGGCAAGATCCAGAGCGGCGCAGTAACTTGATGACCCTGAGAGGTGATCTCAACTAACGGAACGTAGTGTTCACGGCCTTTCGTTGCACCACCATTGTTATCGATGCTCGCAATTTGTTTTGCTGAATTTGGACTGACGACCGCGACGTTGTCCCACGTCACTTTCGTCAGCGGTTTGGGAAGTTCCTGCAGCCAGCCATTATTTGCAAAGCGCCCGTCGTAGATCGATGGATCGGTGCGGAACACGAGCTCAAACGTACCTGCTCCTGCCTGTTGCGCCTGAGGAGTTTGATTATTGGCCCAAGCCGAATTCAGTGAGACCGTTTTCAGTTGAAACGCCGAATTTGCGACGAAGCCATCGTGAATCGACTGACGCCACCAGGACTCGAAATCAGCAGCAGGAGCAGGCGTTGCAGGAGCAGGTATTGCAGGAGCAGGTGTTGGCTGTATTGTTTGCTGGGTGCTTACTGCAGCCGCAGCCGGCGCCTGCCTGCCTGCTCCTGCTGCTGTTCCTGCTCCTGTCGCCTGCACCTGCCCCTGATTACGCTGTGTTTGCCAAAAACTCTTCACCATGTCGTACGGCTTGCGGTCGTACTGATCTGTAAATATAGCCAGCAGTTCGTAAGCAGTTTTACCTTCGTAAAGCGGCTGGATTAGCGGCTGGATGATCGTGACGGTGCCGTCGTATGAACGCGTATCTCCCCACGACTCGAGGTAATGAGCCGCAGGGACGTGCCAGTGACTCCACTCAGACGTTTCATCCCTGTACTCACTCAGGTGAACGCAGCGGTTACTTTCCTTTTGGCTCGCGAATTTTTGTAAGAGTTCCGGACTGAGCTTCAGATCAGCGGGAGTATTGTGAACGGGATTACCGCCGAGGATCAGTAACAACTCAACCTGTCCGTTGTTGAGATCGTTAATCAGATCCCCGAGTGACTTTCTGTGATCTACAGGATTGATTTCGAGCGGATCAGTGTAGAAAACGGTCTTCCCCGCGTTGCCGAGCGCCTCGTTCATCGCATACGCAAGCGCATGAATGAATGGCGGCTGGTTCTCGCCCGCAAGCACGATGCTTGCTCCTTTGTGGTCCAGCAAGTCTTTTGCGACAGCCTCGGCCCATGGCGTAGAAGTGCCCCCGTAAGGATAGCCAAGGCCACCGACCTGCGTTCCATTAAGACCTATAAGCGACGCCAGCATCCTCGCATGGCCTTCAAACTCGCTTGGCTTCACTTCCCACGTGTGGTCGCCCATCGCGCCAGTATTCGACGGCGTCGTCTCGACCACATAAAGACGATTCATCTCTTTGTTCGTCTCAGTGATCCGGCGGCGCGCCATGAAATCGCGCGAATAGCGCAAATAACCCGGAAGAGTCGGCGCCAGAAAATCGCAGTCGAGGGAAAGCACTCGTTGGGCCAGATCAAACCGATACGTCGTGTTTACCGGCTGTCCGAACACCATCGTCGCGCCTGCCAGCGCATTATCGCGATTGGCCGGTTCATACTGATGCCACTTCGCCTGCGGCAGCGCAGCCTGTACCTCTTTCATTAGCGCGCCAAACGTCGGCGAAATTATCGATTCGGTGAGAAAACGAATCCCTTTGCCACCATTCGGCCTTTGCACGTCGAGGATCGAACGCATTTCAGCGACAAAGGACGTCCACGTATGGATATCTTCACGATAGGTGAGTGTTGGTGAGCGATCGGGATCGTAAAGACTCAGGAGCGACGCCTGGGTGAAAATGTCTGTTGCACTGGATCCGCGAGGATCACGAATCGGATCCTCAGGCGGAAAATCAGTGGGACGATTGTTTGGATGATCGGGATTACCTTCAATCTTCGTCGGTCGCCCCTCATTGCTTCGCACGAGCACAGGCGTGGCTGCGCCAAACAATGGAGCAGCAGTCGCGAAGAAAAGTGCTTTGCCGGGAACGTACTCTTCCGGTTGTTTGACGTTTGGAACGATCTTCTCGGGTGGTTGGAAAACGCAACCACTCAAGCCCGCCAGAGCGAGTGAAGCACCCATCAGCTTAATAAATGTGCGACGCTCAATCGGATCGTGCCACTCTTCAGCTTGTTGCGGAAACTCGCGCTCGACAAACTCACGAAACAGCGGTGTATCGGCGAGTTCTTCTAGACTGCGCCAGTATTTCTTTCCGCTGCGCGGCGTTTCAGAATCCTGCAAAGCAAGAATGTGATCGCGCATCAGCTTGAAATTTATGTGACGGTCGCTATCGCTCATTTCAAAACATTCTTCAGCGGTGACAAGTTGAACAACTCGTCAGAATTTCCTTGCCTTGAATTCGATACTCGGCCTTCCACGTCATAGCGTCTTCCAGTTCTTTTTTGGTCTTGTTTTCGGGGCGCCACGACATGTTGTAAATCTCTGCTTTCGGCCGGATAAATCTCTCCGGCGCGCGGTGACACTCGAGACACCATTCCATCTGCAGGGTCTGTGCCTGGTACAGGATGGGCATCTCGTCGATGCGTCCATGACACGTCGAACAGCCGACGCCTTTCTTAACGTGGATGCTGTGATTGAAGTAGGCGTAATCGGGAAGATCGTGAACGCGAATCCATTGGATTGGTTTGTTATCGCGTAAACTTGCGCGAACCGGCTCGAGGTATGGACTGTCAGACCAGATTTGCCTGTGACAGTTCATGCACGTGTTGGTCGAAGGCAATCCAGCCGAGGCTGCGGTCTCGACCGACGTGTGACAGTAACGACAATCAATGCCGTCGTCACCGACGTGGTGTTTGTGACTGAATTGAACCGGCTGTTGTCTTTCAACCCACTGGCCGGTGTTCCACGACGAGCGGTTTAGTTCAACGGCGACCCACAACAAGGCGACAGCGATAAAAACGGCGCCATAAATCGTGATTTTGGCCAGCGCGTTAGTGCTGTGATGGAAGATCTGTGGCATCGCCGCAGGTTAAACCTGTCGGGGCGCTACTCTGCCCACAACCTTTCGAACAATATTGTCTTCCGAATAACGTCGTACTTTACCAAATGGAAAGGGAATTTCAAATCGCGTTAGATTTTGGAGATGAAAGAGTGCGGAGCAGGTGGCACTGGACAGGTGCAGGATCAAACCTGCTCCTGTTAACTGTTACTGCTCCTATTTATTCTGTGGCAGCGTCGCGGGCGAGTAGTGCGGCGCCAATGGGTGCGCCGTCGAGGCCGAGTTTTGCGGCAACGATTTCGGTGGCTTCAAAACACGGTTGGAATGCTCTGCGTTTTACTTCCTGAATGATTGGATTGAGGATTAGTGAGCCGGCGTCCATCACGCCACCGCCAAGGACGACGAGTTCTATGTTCAGTAGATTGATCACACTCGCGACGCCGGTGCCGATGTATTTTCCGGTGCGCTCGATCATCATGAGTGCGAAGTCGTCGCCTTCTTTCGCCTGATGTGCGACGTCGTCGGCGGTAAATGATTTATTGAGTGCGAGTCTTGAAAGAGACGAGGTCGAATCGCGATTCAGGCGTTCGCGCGCGCGCCGGACGATGCTTGGCGCCGAGGCGACGGTCTCCAGACAACCGGTATTACCGCAAATACACTCAAGACCTTCGGTATCGATCGTGATGTGACCAACTTCACCGGCGAAGCCTGAAGCGCCGGTCCAAAGCTTTCCATCGAGAACGATCGCGCCGCCGATGCCGTTTCCGATCATCATGTAGAACATGTTGCGCGCGCCTCGACCAGCGCCGACCTTGTACTCGCCATAAGCGGCGGCGTTGGCGTCGTTTTCGAGTTCGACTCTCAGGCCGGTAGCTCGCATCAGCGCGCCATGAAGATCCTCAAACATCTTTGGGGGAACATCTCGCGGGGCGATAACCTGATCCGTTTGCCGGTTAACGAGCCCCGGAATTGCAACGCCGATCGATGCGATTGGGCCTCGTGATCCGAGTTCCTCGACCAGCGCAGCCAACTGTGGGATCAATTCTTTCGGTGCGAACTGACCGGCTTTCGTCTCGAGCAGTGCTCCAGCGCGGTCCACCAGGGCTGCACGCGCCTGAGTGCCGGATACGTTAATCCCGATGAAATTACTTCCTGGGGTGGTCATGACAATAAGTCTGGTCTGGGCGGAAGAAGCTGCGACGAAGAATAGTCGAGGGTTCAGGGGCTGTCAAACAGGCGGTTCAGGGAGTAGAATCGATGGCGTCCAATTGGACAATTTGGTCCTATATGCAAATTCGCTCCATACTTCTGCCCACCGATTTCAGCGAATGTGGCAACTACGCTCTCTCCTACGCTGCATCGCTGGCACGTAGATTTAAAGCTTCAATCATCTGCGTCAACGTGATCGAACCGATTGTGCCGACTGTCGGTTATTCGGGTATGACCGAACCACTGCCAATCGCGGATATTACCGAGCAACTCGAAGATTCAGCCGAACGTGAATTACCAAAGCTGGCTGAGTGTGACGAGTGTTCCGGGATAGACGTGGAAGAACTGGTGGTTCACGGCGAGGCTGCTTCAGAAATTGTGCGTGTGGCAAAGGAACGAGGTGTGGATTTGATAGTAATTTCGTCACACGGGCGGACCGGTTTGGGACGGATCCTCTTTGGTTCCACTGCTGAGTCGGTCGTGCGACATGCCTCTTGTCCGGTATTAGTGGTCAAGCCTCCCCAAGAGGAAGAAACAGAAGAGTAGTAGTCAATAGTTAGCCCTCCAGTTTATTCTGTCAGCCGTCAACGGATCACTGTCTTATAACTTGGCTTGTTACCGTGCTTCATTTTAGTGGTTAAGCCCTGGTTTATACATGCACCTCGACTTCGTCAACGATTTACTCTTTCAGTACGGGCTCTACGCGGTTTTCATTCTCGTCATGTTGGAAGGAGACATCACACTCCTTTTGGCGGGCGTGCTCGCTCACAGCGCGTTTTTTGGTGATTACAGCTTTGCCCGGGTGTTGCTGTGGGGGACGATTGGAGGTTGTCTCAGCGACAATCTCGCGTATTTTGCGGGTCGTGGCTTTTGCGAGGGAGTCAAACAGTTTCGTTTTTACCGCGCTGCACAACCGCGACTACAAAGACTGACGAACAAATTCGGTCCACTCTCGATCTTCCTCTCCAAATACATTTATGGGCTGCGCTGGGCGTCGTGCGTGTTTTATGGCGTTGGCCGAATGCCTTACCTGCGATTCCTGGTACTTTCGTTCGCGAGCTGTTTTATGTGGGTTTTTATACTCTCCGGCGCGGGCTATTTCTTCAGCGGCGCGGTGATGGGCCTCATCGGCGATTTCCAGCGACTCGGCAAGGTATTACTGATCATCGTGCTGCTCGGAATTGTCGCCTTTTACTGGATCGAGAGATTCTGGCTTTCGCCGAAGATGGAAGAGGCTAATCCCGAACGACTTCACGAACTGGAACACGCGGCCACGGAGAAACTACAGGATCTGCGCGAGGAGATTCAGGAACACATGCCGTTCAAGCATCCGCGACGCAGCGACCAGAAAAAGCCGGGAAGCGATGGCGACTGATTGCCGATTTCCAATTGCCAATTTGCAAACGGTCGGATGAAATTGTTACTTTGCCTATCGTTATCTAATCCCGCAATCGGCAATTGGCAATCGGAAATTGGCAATGATTATTGAGTCAAGCGCACCTCCTCGTGTCGACCTTGCCGGCGGCACTATCGACATCTGGCCGCTCTATCTTTTTCATCCAGGCGCCACCACAGTCAATTTTGCTCTTTCACTTCGTGCAAGTTGCCGCATCGAGACGCGCGACGATGGTCGCATTATTCTCGAGTCACGCGATCGAAAAGTCTCCTTTGAAACACACTTGTCGGCAATTGAGGACTTACTGCAGGAAGAGCGACTCGAGCTGGTCTCGAAGCTCGTTCACTTCTTCAAACCCACCACGGGGTTTCATCTAATTGCCGAGGCGAATGTGCCGGCAGGCGCAGGTCTGGGAGGGTCGTCAGCGCTTGCCATCGCGTGCATCGGTGCGTTGAATCGGCTGGTGGGTAACCGTTACGAGGAAAGAAAGTTCGTAACCATCGCGGCTAATGTTGAATCGACGGTGATCAAGGTGCCGGCTGGTTTTCAGGATTACTATCCGCCGTTATTCGGATCTGTTTCGTGTGTGCACTTCCGTGCGGATGGACTTGAACGCGAAGCGCTCGATATAAACATCGACGAGCTCGAAAAGCGGATCGCCATCTGTTACACCGGCGAGCCGCGACTCTCCGGAATCAACAACTGGGAAATTTACAAACGCCACATCGATGGCGATGCGGAGTTGTTTGAACTCTTCGACGGTATTCGTGATTCCGCGCGAAGTATGCGCGAAGCGCTGCTCGCTGACGACTGGGGCAAGGTTGCCGCAACGATGAAGCAGGCTTATCCCAATCGGAAGCGATTAGCACCCACCATCACCACGCCGCAAATGGATATGCTGGTCGAGAAAGCACTCGCCAACGGCGCCGAAGCCGCGAAGGTCTGCGGCGCAGGCGGGGGCGGCTGCATCGCGTTTCTGTGTGCGTCCGGAAGACGCGCAGACGTCGAAGCTGCTCTAGCCGCAGAAGAAGGCGCCGAAGTACTCGACTGGAAACTCGACCGAGAAGGACTGATCGTCACAGAAGCCACGGATTAGACGGATTTATTTACGGATCTAACACGGATCGATCCGTGCTAATCCGTAAACCGATCCGCGTTAATCCGTGTTACCGGAGCGTTGCTTCGCGGCGGCTGAGACGGCGGCGAGGCGCGCGACTTTCTGTTGGAATGTTTCGCCGGGAACCGGACCGGTGTCGACCACGCCGCAGTAGGTCGAGCGCTTCATGAGTGAGCGATCGGCGTTGCCGGTCGGCTTGTGTGCCGGGGCTGGTGACGAAGCTGCCGGTGCAGGAGCTGGAGTGGCTGCGGCGACGGGAGCTTCGGGCACTTCGGGAGCAGCGGCAACAGGTGCGGGTTCACTGGCGCCACCTTCTTCCGCGCGCTGCTTCGCTCCAGCCGAAACGGCTTTCAGTCTCGCAACCTTTTGTTCAAAACTCTCACCCGGGACTGGCCCAGTGTCCGTCACTCCCGCATAAGTTGAACGTCGGAACAGTTGTCGATTCGGGTTTTCACCGAGCTTGTGACCGCCGGCAGGCTTGGGTGCCGCCGGTGCGGCCGGTTTTGCTACCGCCGACGCTGCTGCCGCAGGTTTCGTCGCCGCTGCCGGGGCCGCAGCTTTCGGTGGCGGAGCGGGTTTTGCGGCATGGCCGTGATCGCCCACTGCTGTCTCAACCATCACAAAAACACCGCGGTCATCTTTCTTGATGACGGGCAGCGTTCCGCCTGCCGCCTGCAGTAACGCCTGCAACTCTGCTTCAACAAATCGCGATTGCTTGTAAGGGTCTCGAACGTGTCCGAGCGGCGGACCCATGTAAAGCGTGCCACACGTCTGACACTTGAAAAGTACATCGTCACCACGCAGATGGATCTCGGCGGGTTCACCTGCGGTTCGCAACTGCTTCAGATGACCCCAACAGGGTTTTCCCTTTTCATTTTTCTCATTACAAACGGTCTGCGCGTTTGTAATCCGTTTGGGGGCGGCGACGGTTTCAGTTGCTGACATGTTGGGCGCATTGTACACGATCCATGTTATTAGTGTGGATCTGTGGCCGTTTTTCAGAATCTCATCAGCAGAATCTGGCATTCACTGCCGGTGCGTTTGCGGCGCTGGAGCATGCGCCTCACGCACACGCGCTTTACGGTCACGGCTGGAGCCATAATCTTCAACGATCAGAAACAGGTTTTGCTTCTAAAACACCGCTTTCGTGCGGGCAGTGGTTGGGGACTGCCCGGCGGTTTTCTCGAACGGGGTGAACAACCAATCGAAGCCTTGCGGCGGGAGTTGCGCGAAGAGATCGGTTTGGAAGTCGAAGACGTGGAAGTGTTCGCGGCGCGTTCGTTCAAGAAACCGAAGCAGGTCGAGGTGTTGTTTCGCGCTCGCGCCAACGTGAACGTCAAACCGTTGACGATGGAAGTGGAGCGTGCGGAGTGGTTCTCACTCGACTCGTTACCGGAAGGTTTACCACGCGATCAGCGAGGCTACGTCGAACGTGCTGCGAAAATTGAGTGATTTGATGTATGCTGCGCACCAAAAAAATCAGGAGAAACGCATGGTCGAGCTGATTCCATCCCAAGATGCAGTAATGCAGATTTTGACGCGCACCGGAGCGTTTCGTGAAGGTCACTTTGTTTATCCAAACGGAAAGCACTCGCCGCATTACTTTCAAATGCCGCTGGCATTCCGTTATTACGACACGGCGCGTGTGCTCGCGGTGGCGCTGAGCCGTAAGTTTCGACTTGAAAAGGATATCTCCAGCCAACTGCCAAAGGTCGCCGTCATCAGTCCCAGTTCAGGCGGAATTCCGGTGGCCTTCGGCGTGCGCGATGCGCTCAATGCCGAACAGATTTACTGGGCCGAGCAGGAGAACGGTAAGCGCATGTTTCGGCAGTATGTGAACCAGGGCGAGATTAATCCCTGCATCATCGTCGACGACATCATCCGCAGCGGACATGCGATTGCGGAAACAGTGGACCTGGTGAAATCACTTGGGGCGAGAATCATTGGTTGCGGTGCGATCGTGCGTTTCGATCTGGCGCCGGATGAAGTAGAGGGCGGACCGGTGAAGTCGTTAATCGAGTTTGATGTGAAGATGTATGACGACGCGGATTGTCCTGAATGTAAGAACGGTGTTCCTCCCGAGACGGTTCGTTTCTAATCCACAGATTACGCAGATTAAATCTGTGGCTTATATTTCATGTCGGTTCGCGAGTGCTTTGTCCATAGTGACCTCGTCAACATATTCGAGGTCACTTCCCACCGGCATTCCCATCGCGATTCTCGTGACTCGTAATCCCAGCGGCTTCAATAGACGGCTAATGTAGTTGGCGGTCGCTTCGCCTTCGGTGGTCGGATTCGTGGCGAGTATCACTTCCGACACCGCCACGCCGTCATTGTTTTCCGGTTTCAAACGCGGCAAGAGGTTGGCGAGTTGGAGTTCGCTTGGTCCAATGTGACGAATCGGCGAAAGACTACCGTGCAGCACGTGGTAAACGCCCTTGAAGCTGCGCGTCTTCTCCACAGCCACCAGACTGTGAGGCTCTTCCACCACGCAAATCACGGAATGATCTCGCGTCGGAGAGGCACAGAACCGGCACGGATCGACTTCAGTGAGGTTGTTGCAGATCGAACAGAGAACGATCCTCTGCTTAACTTCGCGGAGCGCGTTGATCAACCGCTCGAGATCGGCTTCCGGCGCACGCATGATGTGAAACGCGAGCCGCTGAGCCGACTTGTGGCCAATACTCGGCAGTCGTTTCAGTTCGTCAATTAATTTGGTGACTGGTTCGGCGTACTCTAGCATCGCGAATCAACGACTACCCAAACAGTCCTCCCAAGCCCGGCGGCAACATACCACCGAGCTTGCCCTTCATTGCTTCATCAACTTTACGGTTGGCTTCGTTCGCCGCGGCCAGAATCATGTCCTGAAGCATTTCGACGTCGCCGTCTTTAACCGCTTCGGGATCGATCTTGAGCGCCACGATTTCGTGATTTCCTTTCATCTCCACCGTCACGACGCCGCCGCCTGCTGAAGCTTCAACGCGCAGTTCTTCCATTTCTTTCGCCATCTTTTCCTGCATGACCTGCGCCTGCTTCATCATCTGTTGAATGTTGAATCCGCCCGGAAATTTCATCACTGCACCTCGCTGAAAAAATTTGAGTCATCCTAGCATCTCTTACACAGATCCTAGAAATCGGTGTAATCTGCGTAACCTGTGGATACTCAACTCGACCGGATTCTAGAGGCTCGCATAAATCTCTACTACGATCTGCGACCCGCTCCCGTGTCACCGGCGCCGCTCTTGATCGCGCTGCACGGTTACGGCGCAAACAAACGCCAGATGATGCGTGAAGCCCAACTAATGGCGCCCGGGCAATTCGCGATCGCATCCGTGCAGGGGTTTCACCAGCACATCAAAGAGCCGCGCGAAGCCGGTGGTCCATTGCGATTTGGTTTTGGCTGGTTGACAAACTTCAAGAGCGAAGAGTCAGTAGCCGTCCATCACCGCGCACTGCTCGATCTGATTGAAATCCTGACTGGCGAAGGTATCGCCGATCCGTCACGCGTTTTCCTGCTCGGCTTTTCACAGTCATGCGCGCTCAACTATCGCTTCGCTTTTACTCATCCCGACCACTTGCGCGGTGTGGTGGGAATCTGTGGCGGCATTCCCGGCGATTGGGAAACGAGCACCGCATATCGGCAAACGCAGCTTGACGTGTTTCACCTTGCCGGAACACGCGACGAGTTCTATTCACCGGATCGAGTCAAGTATTATGGACCTCAACTCAAGACACGCGCGCGCTCCGTTCAATTCAAGAGCTATGACGCGGCGCACGAATTTGTTCCCGAAATGCGGCCAGATGTGGTCCAATGGCTGACCCGGACCGCCGACGGACAGTTGCGATTCTAGTTTTATTTAACATTCGTGTTTCCTGATCAGATTTTGACAGGATTACAGGATTGGGCAGGATGAACATGATTTATTCTGTCAATCCTGCTCAATCCTGTAATCCTGTCAAAGGTTTTATCTTCGACCACGATGAACACTGAATACAACGATCCTCCGCCAACTGTCGCCGAAGCAGAGCATGACGTCGAGGCGCGGAGTGCTGTCTTCAAAAAAGAGCTCGGACTTTTCGATCTCGTTCTCACTCAGGTCGTGTTCGTGGTGGGTACGTTCTGGGTCGGCTGGGCCGCGAAGCTGGGTCACGAGCAGAGCATGTTCTGGATCCTTGCGATCGCCACGTTTTATGTGCCGCTCGCGGTTGCCGTGATCTTTCTCAATCGCCTGATGCCGTACGAAGGTGGTCTCTACCAGTGGTCCAAACTGGCTTTCAACGATTTTGTCGCGTTCATGGTCGGCTGGAATCTGTGGGTCTTCGCGATTTCGATCATGGCCGGAATGGGATTGGTCGTGTCCACTAACTTCTCATATGCGATAGGGCCATCTGCCGCATGGATAAGAGACAGCCACTGGATGATCATATTGATTAGTTTCATCCTCGTAACGGCGATGGTAATTGCTGCTACGCGCGGCCTCGCGCTTGGGAAGTGGGTTCACAATGTCGGCGGCGTCGTGCACATGATCACTTTCGCTGCTTTGATCCTGCTGCCGGTCTTTGCTCTTTCTCGCGCCATGGGAGCAGGGTACCAACCCTTTACGCTACAGTTTCCAACGTTCACGGAGTACAACATCAATGTCGCAAGCAAGCTCGCGCTCGGGGCACTGACGGGCTTTGAATACATTGCCATCGCTGCCGGCGAGACGCGCTCACCTGCCCGCAACATCGGACGTTCGGTAGTGATTTCAGCGCCAATCATCGCGGCCATGTTCATTTTGGGCACAAGTACGGTGGTCGCATTTATTCCACGCGATCGTGTCGACGTGATTGGGCCAATACCACAGGTGCTGTCGATGGGATTTGGTTCGTTGGGTTGGGTGGGTGTGATAGGTTCGATTGCAATTCTCGGTATTGCAGTCAGGACGATCGCGCTCATGAGTCTTTACTTTGTCGGCAACACGCGTCTGCCGATGGTGGCAGGTTGGGATCGATTGTTACCCGCGTGGTTTAGCCGGCTCCATCCGAGGTACAAGACGCCGATCAACTCGATCTTGTTTGTCGGCGCCGTGACTCTCCTGCTTGGCATGTTGAGTTTGACGGGAGTCCGTGCGCACGAAGCATTTCAACTGATCGACAATGCCGGCGGAATCTTCTATGCGCTGACGTATCTGGTGTTGTTTGCGATCCCGTTGTTTGGAATGAAGGCGCTTGGCGTCAGAGCGCCGTGGTGGCTCAAGATCGCCTGCGCGTCGGGATTCATCGTGACCTTGATCTACATTCGTTTCGCGATCGCCCCGATTACTGAAGTCCAGGATTTACGATCGTTTGCCCTCAAGATTGTCGCTACTGTGTTGATAGCGAATGCCGTCGGCCTCGGGATTTATGTCCTCAGAAAACGCAAGTAAGACTCTCGCTGTTATCAACTGTTCGCAACTTGTGACGCTTGCCGGACCGGCGCACCCGCGTGCCGGCGCCGAGTTGCGCGAACTCGGGATCGTAACGCGCGGCGCATTGTTGGTTCGCGATGGATTGATTGAGCGAGTTGGAACTGAGGCTGAGATCGGTGTGCTCGTCGATGCTGGTACAGAAGTGGTCGATGCGGGAGGGCGTGTCGTGCTGCCCGGGTTTGTTGACGCTCACACTCATCCGGTTTTTGCAGGCACGCGCGTGGATGAATTCGAAGAGCGCAGCAAGGGCGCCACGTACCAGGAGATTGCGGTTCGTGGAGGTGGGATTCAGTCGACGGTGAATCGAACGCGCGCAGCGAGTGTAGATGAGTTGGTTACGACGTGCCGGCGATATGCGCAGTGGTTTCTGCGTGGCGGCACGACGACAGTTGAAGCGAAATCAGGTTACGGACTGTCGCTCGAAGACGAAATCAAAATGCTGCGTGCAATCAGGCGGCTTGATGAGGAGACTTCGCTTCGTTACGTGCCGACATTTCTCGGGGCGCACAGCATTCCGCCGGAGTATCGTGCGAGGCGTGATGAATACGTCTCACTTCTGATCGACGAGATGCTGCCGCGAGTCGCGCAAGAGAAGTTAGCCGAATACTGCGACGTGTTTTGTGAGGAGAGGGTCTTTACCACTGACGAATCGTGGCGAATTCTTACGGCTGCGCGTTGCCACGGCCTCGGATTGCGCATGCATGCCGACCAGCTTTCGCTTTCCGGCGGTGCAAAACTCGCGGCTGAGTTGGGAACAGTCACCGCAGATCATCTCGAGCATACGGACGCCGCAG
>Ga0111538_10002010_pt1 | contig 28609 bp, 20 predicted proteins | sample SoiMethybrSBSTD1_FD_79669 | JGI IMG/M metagenome (GOLD analysis project Ga0111538, IMG submission 79669) | Bulk soil microbial communities from a Populus tree surrounding site in Tennessee, USA - Soil MetaG P. TD hybrid SBSTD1 (version 2)... | ecosystem: Environmental > Terrestrial > Soil >... | reverse complement strand
TGATTAACGACCAAGAATTTCTCCGGCCCGCCCGAGGAAATTTCCGAGTTTCGATTTACGATTTCAGACTCAGGATAAGTGTTGCGCATTTTCCGGCGACCGGCGGCGGCTTCCGCTTTCTGGCGAGGAAGGCTTTGTTCGGTGCGATGAAAACCAATTCTCTCTCATATCGCACAATCAAAGGCAGAAGAGGGGCAGACGCGATGTCACTCGATCTGCCGCGGGTTCCTATCTGAGTAGCTTAATGTAATCTTGCGCATATAGACGAACATCGGCGAAGGAAGTCGAGGAGTGTTTGGGCGGGGTGTTTACCCCAGCACGTCATGAATGTTTCTGGGTTATAGGATGAGCGCTACAATGCCGGCAACAGGCACGATTTTGGTGGTGGACGATCAGCAGAATGACATTGATCTGCTTTTGCGTACCTTCAAGAAGCTCAAGGTCGCCAACCCGATAGAGGTCTGCAGGAGCGCGGACGAGGGGATCGATTACCTGACGACCCACGAGTTGCCTTCCGTGATGCTGCTCGATCTGAAGATGCCGGAAAAGGACGGCTTCCACGTGCTGCGCAAGGTGAAGACCAGCCCCGTTCTTCGCGAACTGGTCGTGATCGTGCTGACAACCTCATCGGATTTCATGGAAATCCGGATGTCCTACGAGCTTGGCGCGAACTCATTCCTGACGAAACCGCTGGACCTGAATGAGTTCAAAGAGATGATCAGCGCGTTCCACAAATATTGGATTATCCACGCGCAGCCCGCACCGAAGCAGGGCCGGTTGATCGCAAAACCGGACGAAGCTGCGTAGGCACAGTGTTTGCGCGCTAAAGAGTTTGGAACATTTCGTCGGGTTCCATGGCGGTTGCGTCGGCGATGATGTTGGCATAGACCGCGAATGCTGACATCGCCACGAGTTCGATTACGTCGGATTGCTGCATGCCCAGGGAATAGAGATCCGCATAGTCCGCATCGCTCAAGCTCTGAGGATTTCGCGAACACTTCAAAGCGAAGAGAATCATTTGGCGCAGTTTTGGATCAGGCAGGCCGTTGACATCACGCACAAGCTGGTCCAGCAGGTTCGGATCCACGCCCAACATGCGGCAGCACGCAATGTGGGCGGCAGTGCAGTAGCGGCACTCACGGTCTTTGGAGATGGCGACGAAAATCATTTCTTTCGTCCAGCGGGGAATCTCTCCGCGAACCAAAACATTCTGAACGACCTCCCAGGTGCCGCGCGCCACTGTGGGGGAATGCCCCTGGGTCATGATGAAATTCGGCGGCGCCGGAAAGGACATCCTTCGATGAAATTCTTCGTAGACAGTTTGGACGTCTTTTGAGGCGTGCTGAGGCTTGAGGATGGGAACGCGTGGCATTCAGGTACTGTGCAGAGGTTTTGGGAGAGATGGCAAGTTGGAACGACCTCGTACGCAGCGGGCTCTTTACCTGGACTCTGGCAGATGCGCTGGCGCTGCGGGCCGCGATAAGATCGATCCAGAAACTGCTCCCGGTGATGCCGTCCGACGTCACGCCAACCTGGCCGCCCATTTTTTCGACCGCTTTGCGGACGATGGCAAGGCCTATGCCAGTGCCGTCGTAGCTCTTATTCTGATGAAACCGCTCGAAGATGCGGAAAAGGCGCTTCTGATATTCGGGTTTAATACCAATGCCGTTGTCTTTGATCCACAGCCGGATATGCGCGCTGCTTTTCTCGCTCCACACAAGAAGTTTGGGTGTCGTGCCGGGCGCGACGAATTTGACTCCGTTCGCCAGGAGGTTGGATATGGCCTGAACGAGGGAGGGTTCGTGCGCCAGCACCGGGTAAAACGGGGGGCGGATGGAGATTTCCGCCTGCTGCATCTCGGGATACTGCTGGATGATGTCGGACACGAGTTTGTCGATGGCAACACACTCCAGTTTAAGGTCGGAGCGAGCTATCCGGGAATAAGTCAAAACGTCGTGGACGAGCTTCTCCATGCGGCCCCCCGCGCGGACGATGCGATTCATCATCTCGCGTCCGTCCGAGGGCAGTTGCTCGCCGTACTTGTCCAGAACGACTTGAGCGTAACCTTTCATGGCGCGAACGGGCGCGCGGAGGTCATGGGAAACGCTGTAAGAAAACTCTTCCAACTGGGCGATCACCCGCTCCAACGAAGCGGTTCGTTCCACAACGCGCCTTTCCAGTTCGGCATTCGCACTTGCGAGCTGGTCCCGCGCCTCCTTCAGTTCACGTTCGGTCCGTTTGCGATCGGTGATATCCCGGGCAATTTTCGACGCTCCGATGATTTTGCCATTTGCGTTTTTGATCGGCGAAACGGTCAACGAAATGTCTATGAGCGTTCCATTCTTTCTTTGGCGTACGGTTTCGTAATGGTCGATCTTCTCTCCCTTCTTTAGCCGTTCAATGATCGCCGGTTCTTCGTTCAAACGGTCCGCCGGAATGAGAATCGTCACAGGTTTGCCGATGGCCTCGCCGGCTGTATAGCCATACATTGTTTCGGCCGCGTTGTTCCACGAAGTGATGATCCCTTCCAGCGTCTTGGTGATGATCGCGTCGTCAGAGGATTCCACTAATGCCGCCAGTCGCAGTCGCGTGTCCTCCGCGGCCGTGAGCTCATCGGGCTTACGAGCAGTTTTCGTTGTTTTATTCAAGGTGGGCACGGCTTTTCCCGGAACCGGATGTGCCTTTTGGGCAGAAAGAGAGTAAGCCTCCGAACTCAGGGAGTCAATCGAGTGAGAGCCATCCCATCGTGCAACTGGAGGCTTCCACGAATATTGGATTGGCTGTGAAGTGCCTGAGGTGGACACGCAAGGTTATGCCGTCGAGACCAACAGCAGAGGTAAACGCGGAGAGCGGTTCAGCAAACCCAAACGACCTCCCAAGAAGGCGTAGTTAGAATTTCACCCTGAGGGAAGGGAGCGCGCAAAGCGCCGGCCAGCGGGATGATATTTTGATGGGCACGGGTGCAATCCCGAACTAATTAAGCGAGGTATTTCACTTAGTACCTGGGTAAATCGCATTGGACGTAAACGGTTGGGCAGCCCTCGTCATAAATCACCGCCACACTGTCAATTGACCAACTCCCCTTCGGGCGCGTCGTCGCAATGGCTATCTCGGTGGTTCGGTCCATGCCTTCAAGGTTCTCTAATAATTCTCCAACAGTCATGGCAAGCTTCGGTTGTTGATTGTGGGTGATAAAGAACGGCCCAGCAGAGGGGCGAGTGTTAGGCCGGCCTCCCTCCCTGAGCCGCTTAGTGACGAGCGTGGAAACCCCCTCCCAGCGCATCGTTCTTACAACACTCTAACGCTGGTGATCGCCACAGCGATGGGCTGTACATCTGCTTTTTGGTGCTTGCTATGGGGTGAGTCCTTGCGTCGCGCAAGAGGTCGAAGGTCGATGCTTAACCCGCGCGGGGGTTGCTGGCGTTGAAGCCGTCATTCGCGTCAACAGTGGAAATTCCAGCCGCATTTGACCGTGAACTTCAGCGTGTCCAGGCCGAGGCGGGCACTCGCCGAATTATTCAGAAAAAGAAGAAATGGTCAGTCGGCGTCCTCAGCGCCGGGCTTTTTGATCCACCGGCCGCGTTTGGGCGCGGGCTGATTATTGATGACCCAATAGTTGTGAAAGGCGCTTATCATCGCCTGAAATTCCCCAAGGTCCACGGGTTTTGTCAGGAATGAGTTACTCCCCAGGTCGATGATTTGGCTAGGCACGGCTCGCCGCCGTGCTAGGCTGCCCCCGAAACCCGGACAAAGGATTCTTATGACGAAACGAGTTCTCTTCTTCCTCTTCGTGGGAGCCGCCGTTTGCTCCGCAGTGCCACTCACGATTGTTACGAATGTCGAACCGCAGCCGTTCACTGCCCAGGTAAAGCGGTTGATCGAAGCGACGGATTACCTGGGCGTGCCCTTCGAGGCACAGGACAAGAAGAAGCTGCACGCCGCCGTGGAGAAAGGCGACGCGGCGGAGTTGCAGGGCGTGCTGGACCGCTACTGTTTGTTCTCGGTGCACATCAATCCGGAGATGCGAGTGAAGGTGGCGCCGGGGCCGGCGAAGGCGCAATTGGTAGAGCAAGGGTGGCAGCAATTCCTGGTGAAGGTTGAAAATGAAGCGGGCACGACCGCGCAACTGGAAGCGGTGAGCCCGAACGCGCAATCACTCTATGAAGGTGGCTGGGCGAACACGCCTTCGGACAAAGCCTTCCGAAAGCGCGGCGTTTCGAGCGACCTGCGCGATCTGTGGCTTGACATGATGATGTTCAACAATCAGCCGATGACGAAGTCGTTGAGCGGGCTTGGCCTGGAATATCGCATCATCCAACTGTTCAGCCGCGACGCTGGCAAACGGGAGGCGCGGATTGGCTTCAACGTGGGACAGGGAACGCAGGATATCGGCTATCGCAACGAAGTGGATGTGCTTTTCGACTGTGTGCCGGCGCATGAAATCACGCTGCGCGTGCAGGATGAGCATAGCAAGCCGACGACGGCTTCATTCCTGATTCGCGACGCGCAGGGGCGCGTGTATCCGTCGCAGGCGAAACGGCTCGCGCCGGATTTTGGGTTTCATCCGCAGGTGTATCGCGGCGATGGCGAGAAGATAAAGCTTCCGGAAGGATCGTACACGATCGAATTTTCGCGCGGGCCGGAATCAATTCCGGCGACGCGCAAGCTGAAGGTCACAAGCACGCTGAAGGAAGCGACGTTCAAAGCGGAACGGTGGATCGATCCTTCCACGATGGGCTGGTGGTCGGGCGATCATCACATTCACGCGGCGGGTTGCGCGCACTACGTGAAGCCAACGGAGGGCGTGCACGCGCAGGACATGATCCGACATTGCATCGGGGAGGACCTGAAGATCGGCGCGAACCTGACGTGGGGACCGTGCTTCGATTACCAGAAGCAATTCTTCTGCGGCGAGGTGGACAAGGTTTCGCAATATCCGTATTTGCTGCGCTACGACATCGAAGTGTCGGGGTTTGGCTCGCACGAGTCGGGGCACTTGTGCCTGCTGCGGCTGCGCGAGCAGATGTATCCGGGCGGTGACTCGAAGGACCATTGGCCGAAGCTCTGCTTGAATACGCTCAAGTGGGCGAAGAAGCAGGGGGCGATTACGGGGCCCGCGCACACAGGTTGGGGTCTCGCCGTCAAAGGGACTGAACTGCCAACTTACGAAGTGCCCGCGTTCGATGGGATCGGCGGCAACGAATACATTGTGGATGTGACGCACCAGGTGCCCGGCCCGGACGGCAAGCCCGTGCCTGCGGTCGACTTCCTTTCGATGGTCGATACCCCTTACGTGTGGGAGTTGAACCTGTGGTATCACACGCTGAATGCGGGCTTTCGCACGCGCGTGAGCGGCGAGACGGATTTTCCGTGCATCTACGGCGAAAAAGTGGGGCTGGGGCGCTCTTACGTGAAGCTCGATGGCAAGCTGGATTACGACCAATGGTGCGAAGCCATTCGCGCCGGGCGCAATTACGTGAGCGATGGCAAGAGCCACTTGATCGCGTTCAAAGCAAATGACGTGGCGGTGGGGGAGAACGGAAGTGAATTGAAGCTTGCGAAAGTGGGCAAGGTGAAGCTGACGGCCCAGGTGGCGGCTTACCTTCCGGAGAAAGAGAATGCTGAGATCAAGACGAGGCGCTACGACCAAAAGCCATACTGGGACATTGAGCGCGGGCGCATCCCCGGGACGCGCAAGGTGGTGCTGGAAGCGGTGGTCAACGGCAAGCCCGTCGCGCGCGAGGAGATCTCGGCCGACGGAAAACTGCGCGACATGTCCTTCGAGGTGGAAGTGCCCCATAGCAGTTGGGTGGCGTTGCGGATTTTACCTTCGTCGCACACGAATCCGATTTTTGTGCTGGTCGATGGCAAGCCGATTCGCGCGTCGCGCAAGAGCATCGAATGGTGTCTCAAAGGCGTGGACAATTGCTGGTCGCAGAAGGAGCGCTTTCTAAAAGGCGACGAAAAGGAGCAAGGCCGCGAAGCCTACGACCACGCGAGAAAGACGTACACACGTCTGCTCGCGGAGGTGCATGGCGATTAACAATCAATGAAGCTGGCGTGGCTTGGACGATTGTGGCAGTACGCAGGAATCGTCGTGGCGACGTATGCGGCCACGCAACATTCCATGGTGTGGGGGCGTTCCGCTCCGGAAATAAATGAGAGTGACCTGGCTGCGTCGTGGACGCACTTCGTGGTGGGAATATTTATCGGGGTTATTGTTTTCTGGACTGGAATCTACCTGGAAGGCCGCGCCAAGCTTTCGAAAAGCGGAAACTCGACGCAAAACTGAAACCGTCAGCGAGGTTGCATTTCGGGGCAGCCAATTGCTTCGGCCGTAGCCGTTCGTTGGATCCAGCCGTTATTTGCCCTTTGCCGCTCGGAATCTTGCCCAGCGGGCTCTTGCAGCGGCCGCTATCTTGGCGCGTGCGGCAGCACTGAGCCTGCGCCGCCGGCGCGGGGCCGTTCCCCGGGCTGAGAGCGAGGGCGGGGCGTTATTGGTAATGGCGGCAAGCTCGCGCTCGAGTTTGTCAATGCGCTGCTTGATGGCGAGAGCCCGCTTTAATTGCCTGACGGTCACGTTGGTAAACGGATTGTTTAGCACGAGGGAGGGTTAGCGCCGAAACGACTTAAAGTCAAGAGCCATCGGGAGTTCCGCCGGAGGTTGCGTTTTGCCGTCTACTACTTTCATGTGATGGACGGAATGTACAGGTACGGGGTTAAGATTCAGCATCGGCGACAGCCATGCCCAAAAATGGATTCCTGACAGCGTGGCTGCCCGAAAAATAAAGAATGAAACGAACTGAAAGCGCCAGGAACCCCGCGGCCGGAAAACGGATTCGTTCCGAAATTCGACGCCTTGAGGAAAAGCTGCGGGAAATCTTCAATGCTCCGAAACGACGCCGCACGGGACCACGCTAAGTCGGTACACTTACGAAGTAATCGAGTGACACCCGCAGCGCTTCCAATAATTTACTCATGCTTAAGACAAGTGCGGGAGTAGTTCCAATCTACTTTGAGGTATTCTGATTCTGCAAAGAGTCAGTGGAGGAGTGGATTGATTGCAGTCGTTCAAACCGAAACTTGCGGACTTCGATTCAAGTCAACCCAGTAACACGTAATCTGTTTGAGCGCGTCGCAGAACAAACTGAACTCCATTGGCTTTTGCACGAAGCTGTTGCAGCCAAGCTCATAAGCCGTGGCCAGATCCTTCGGTTCGCACGAGGAGGTCCATACGACGACCGGAATCGACCGGATCAACGCGTCAGCGCGTATGCGACGGAGGACTTCCAGCCCGTTGAGCTTCGGCAGCTTCAGATCGAGAAGAACCAAGGACAGATGAGATGCGTTTCCTCGTTTTTGCCGGCTGACCAGGCAATCGAGTGCTTCCTCTCCATCCCTTGCAACGACGAGTTCATATTTGGCAAGCTGCTTCTCCAGCGCGATCCGAACAAGCATCTCGTCGTTGTTGTTGTCTTCGATCATGAGAATGCACGGTAGTTGTTTCATGGGTTGCGTGGTGCGGGAGAGTGAACCAAAAGCAGGCGCCCAGGGCCGGAGTGGCCTTCGCCCAGACCGTTCCGCCGTGACGCTGGAGTATGCGTTTGACGATGGCGAGGCCGATGCCGTGCCCGGGCAGGTCAGAAGGCACGTGGAGGCGCTCGAAGACGCCGAAAAGCCGGCCGTAATAGGCCATGTCGAATCCCATCCCGTTGTCTGATAAATAAAAAATGGAGTCGGTTTCGCTGCGCTTTCCTCCAAAGGAAATCTCCGGTCCTCCCTGCGACTGAGTAAATTTCCACGCGTTCTCAAAAAGCTGTTCCAAGGCCAGCTTGAGCAGCATCGGATCACCAAACGCGCACAACTCGGGCATGATTGTGACCTTCACGTTTCGCCCGGGGTTGAAACTCCTGATTCTCGCGACCACGTGCTGCGCCATGCCGCTCAGGTCGACCACTTTCTTGTGCATGACATGCCGTGTGATACGAGTGAGTTGCAGCAAGCCGTCGAGGAGTCCGCCCAACTCCTGACTGGCTTTGATGACGCGCTGAAAGTAGGACGCGGTTTGGGCATCGAGTTTCTCGCAAATGGATTCGAGAACAACCTGCGAGAATCCCTCGATGCTTCGCACCGGGGCGCGCAGGTCATGCGACAGTGCGCGACAGACGATGTCCAACTCCTCCCGGCACAGGCGGGCCTGGCGCGTGAGGACGTTTTTAGTTTGTGTAATGGGGCAATCTGCTGCGGAGGAAACCCCGGTTGCGAGGACTGCATGACTCGTCATAAAGCGTTTTGTTGGCGGAGGTTGTTGCGGACTCCATTGCGCGGGCCGCTCGTGCGGAGTCATATCTCCAATGCCATGAGAGGACACTGGCAGAGGCAGAACGTACGAGCTAGTTGGACCTTGGTCTTATGCCCGAGTTCAGGGCGCTTGTGTATCCTCGAATCGTGATTCACGAAAGAATCATCGAGGGGTCGATATGACTGCGAGCGCAGCATTCATGGGTTGATGAAAGATTCTAATGCGGGTCGTTGTAACTTGACGGGAATGCACGGGTCACCTATAAGTGGTCAACAATTCTGGCGGGAGTGGAGGAGGGACGCCGTTTCCCGTCACGAGCGATCGAGGTTTGTGTGGCCTGGTGGCAACTGCAGTCGTGCCTCGTGGGCAACTGCGGTTGAATGCGAATGAACGGATGCACCATGCGAACGCAATCAGGCAACGGTGAGTTGGTCGGATATGGGGAGCGTGCCAGCGATTTAGCCGGCAACGCGCCAGTAATCTGGGGCTCAGGTCCCTACCAATTCTGCACCTTCTTTAATCGCCGCTGGCTGAGCTTCGCCGGACAACCGTTGACAGAACTTCAACAGGGTTGGTTCGGAGAGGTTCACCCGGATGATGACTCGGTATGCTTGCAGACCCACCGACGAGCCTTTATTCGGCGGCAACCGTTTTGTTTGGAATATCGGGTGCGTGACCCGAAAGGCGGATACCGATGGATCCGCGATGAGGGGAGGCCTTCGTTCGGGCCGGATGGACAATTCGCGGGTTACATGGGGTCCTGCGTGGACATTACGAGGCAGAAGGAGCTCGAGGAGGATCTCAAGTCTATTGACGATGAACTGGTCTGCAGCGAACGGCGTTATCGCGCCGTAGTGGAAGACCAGACCGAATTGATCTGTCGGTTTTTGCCGGACGGCACGTTTACGTTCGTGAACGACGCCTACTGCCGCTACTTTGGATTAACCCCAGAGGAGTTGATGGGGCGAAATCTTTGGCGTCTGATATCACCCTACCATCGGGAAAAGGCGAGAGAGTTTGTCGAGTCGCTCACGGCGGAGCACCCCGTTGCAACGATCGAGTACCCGGTGGTGAATAATGGAGAGCCGCGCTGGCACCAATGGACGGACCGCGGATTTTTTGACGAGGCCGGACGCGCGATCGAATTTCAAGCGGTGGGACGCGATATCACCGAGAGGAAGCAAGCCGAAGAAGCACTTCGGGAAAGCGAAGTCAAGTTTCGCTCGATTTTCGACCTGAACATCGTCCCCCTGATATATTGGAATGCCGACGGCCAGGTTACCGATGCGAATGACGCGTATTTGGAGTTGGTAGGTTATTCTCGCGAAGAGTTGAAGCGCGGCAAGGTCCGATGGGACCGCATGACTCCAGCCGAAGACAGGCACCTGGATGAGAACGCGCTCAAGGAATTGGAAAACGGACAACGGTTTGCCACTCCATTCGAAAAACATTATCGCCGTAAGGACGGCAGGCTCGTGCCGGTGCTCATTGGCGCGGCGACGTTTCCGGGATTTACAGATCGGGGGGTCGCATTTGCCGTTGACATGTCAGCCCAGAAGCAACTCGAAAGCGAGTTGAGGGACGAGAAGGCGCTCAATTCCGCGATCATTTCCTCGCTTTCAGGGCATCTCGCCGTCATCGATCGCGCCGGGCGCATCATCGCGGTCAATGACTCGTGGGTCCAGTTCGCGGCCAAAGGAGCGGGCGCCAAAGACAAGGTGGACGTCGGGGCCAACTACCTTGAGGTCTGCGCAAAGGCCTTGCGCTGCGGCGAAACGACGACGCAGGAGGCACTAAGCGGCATTCGAGCGGTGCTGACCGGCGGCAGGCCGGGGTTCTCCATGCAATACCAGTGCGAGTCGGCGCCCGTGCAGTGGTTTGAAATGAGAGTGGAACCATTGCGGCACCACGAAGGCGGAGCGGTGATCTCCCACATTGAGGTCACCAACCGCATCCGGGCGGAGATCGAGGCGGAAAACCATCGGCGGGAACTTGCGCACGTGGCGCGGGTGACAATGTTGGGGGAACTGACCGCTTCCATCGCGCACGAACTGAATCAGCCGCTAACAGCGATGCTCAGCAATGCGCAAGCCGCGCAGAGACTTCTAAGCAAAAAGAAGAATCCACTGCCCGTAATTCGGGACATCCTTGCGGATATCGCGGCGGACGGGCGGCGCGCCGGCGAGGTCATTCATCGGCTGCGATCGTTGTTGGAGAAGGGGGAGCCGCAAAAGGCGCCGTTGAACGTCAACGCGCTGATCGAGCAAACACTGCGATTGATCCACAGCGAAATGATCATTCGGCGGGTTGCGGTGGAAAAACAACTTCATCCGACGGTGCCGGCCGTGCTCGGGGACAGAGTGCAATTACAACAGGTGATTCTGAATTTGATCGTCAACGCCGCTGAAGCGATGACCGAGTGTCCGCTGCCCGAACGGAAGGTGGTGCTGAGCACGTTCAGCAACGCGGAGAAGGTAGGGATAAGGGTGCGGGATTTTGGAACGGGCCTCGACCCGACGTATCGCGAGAAGATTTTCGAGCCGTTCTTCACGACCAAGGATCACGGGATGGGGGTTGGACTCTGGATTAATCGCGCGATCATCGAAGCGCACTCGGGAGAGTTGCTCGCGGTCAACAACGATGACAAAGGTTGCACCTTCGATGTGATGCTGCCGGTCCACAAAGAGGAGGGTGTATGAGTGAATCTCCGATTGTATATCTGGTCGATGATGACGCTTCGGTCCTGCGCAGTGTTGGGCGGTTGATACGGGGCGGTGGATACACCGTGAATGCCTACGGCTCGGCACGCGAGTTTCTGGCAGAGTTTCGACGTCCGATCCAGCCATGCTGCCTTGTGCTCGACATCTCCATGCCCGGGCTGAGTGGGATTGAGTTGCAGAGGCGGCTGTTTGAGAAGCAACTCGATCTGCCAATCATTTTTATCACCGGACATGGAGATGTGCCCACGACAGTGCGGGCGATGAAGAGCGGCGCGGTGGATTTCCTGACCAAGCCCTTCGAGGATAGCGACCTGCTGCAGGCGGTGCGACAGGCCCTGCACAAAGACAAGCTCGCCCGCCGGGACCGGCTGGAACGCACGCAAATCAAGACGGAGATCGATTCGTTGACGAGCCGCGAGAACCAGGTGTTGCGCCTGGTGGTGACCGGGATGCTGAACAAGCAAATTGCCGGCACGCTTGGCACATGCGAAAAGACCATCAAGGTGCATCGAGGACGCGTAATGAAAAAGATGCAGGTGCAATCATTGGCCGAGTTGGTGCGAAAAGCGGAGAGAGCCGGGTTGTTTGTTTCCGGGCCGGTGGCTGGGCTTCGCGCAACAACCTCTCAAAAGCCACAAGCGAGTGCGATGTAGTGGACGCAGGAACACTGTGTGCGCCTTCAAAAAACACATTTCCGAGAATTTCGTCAGGACGCCGGTGGTAGGAATCGTGGACGACGATGAATCGGTTCGCCTGGCGGTGCATCGACTTGTTTGCTCGGCAGGAATGAAGGCGGTGGATTACGCCTCCGGTGAAGATTTGATCCGAGATTTCGGGGAGCGAGGCGACCCGGGGCTGGATTGTATCGTGCTCGATCTGCACATGCTGGGAATGAACGGCTTGCAGATCGCTCAATGGCTGACGCAACGCCGGGCGGGAATTCCTCTGGTCTTCGTCAGCGGTGGAGATGAGGACGCCGTCGAAGCGCTGGGAGGCCCTGCCGATCTGCCCTGGATTCGCAAGCCGTTCGATGACGCAGTGCTGCTTCCGGCAATCGAAGCGGCGCTGAAGCTGAATCACACCATTCGTCTCTCCGGTTCCGAGTAGTCTACCGTGCTGCCGCGGCGTTTTCATCCTCCCGTTTTGGGTTAGACCAAGGTCCAATGGTGCAACGCCAGCGAATACGGCAGTCTTTGCGAGGGTTAAATGCAACAGCGAAGGGCGTCGATAGTGGCGAGTTGCTGTTGCGGTTGTGGCAACGGACAAAAGAAAAGAATATGGGCACTGAATAGAGCTTCCGATGGTGCAATGCTGACGGGCAGGTTTACACCAGCACCTGTTCGACCACATTGTGCCCCGACCCGCGGCGGCCTGCATACCACCTCCCCGCAGGCCGCCGCCTTCTTTTTAGGCTCAAGGCGTCCCGCTCATTAGAACCTTCATCCATTCACATTCCCGTCATTAGATGACAAAAAAGCGCGGCACCCGGCGGTACCGCGCTCGCGATTTCGTAGGATCTAATACTTTAGTAATTCTGTGTTGTCGAATTTGTGCGTACGTTCGAAGTCTCCGTCGGCTGCGGAGCCAACGCTTCTCCCGAAGCTTTGCCGGTGGGCGTCTGCGCAGGCGTCAGCGTCTGAATGGAAACCTCGGCCTTGGCCGGCGGAGGAGGTTTGATCGCCACCCCATTTATGAGATGGCTCACACCGCCCACGTTGCGCGCGACGTCTTCGGCGCGCTGGCGCTGTTGCGGAGTATCGACAAAGCCGCTCAGTTGCACGGTCCCGCCGTACGTCTTCACTTCGACCTGTTCGAACTTATACACCGGGTCGCCCTTCAGCTTCTTCTGCACGTTCTCGGTGATGTTCTTGTCGTCCTTAACGCGTCCGGCGCTGCGGGTGTCGTCTGGTTCATCCGTCTTCATCAGCGATGAGCATCCCACCAGGGAACCCAGTCCGATGGCCGCACACAGGCGGCCGATTGTCACTAGCTGTTTTCTGTTCTGCATATACTGCCCTTTTTCTGTTGTTTCTGAGGTTTTCTCAGTTGCTTCTGCTGCTCGCCTTAACGTGTTTTCACACGCGTTCAAGAAATTGCTATTGCTTCGCAACCGTCGCTGAAAGCGACGTGAACGACGGGAAAGCGTCCACGCCTTTCAGCGAGGTGTTTGACCCCCGGGGCTGGCGCCAGTTCGCGCCACTGAGCAATGCCCCCCGGGTTTGTTGCGTGACGGAAATCATCCCGCCTCGATGACCGGAGTCTGGCGTGATTTAGATGTGGGAGTGGGCTTTTCATTACGCCTCTCAGTTCGGCGGTCTTCAAAGCGTTCGCGCGATGATTTATTCCTCCGGCTTCGCTACCGAAACAGCCAGGGCCTCGGTGTAGGTGGCCACGATTCGATCACCCTTCTTCACTTCTTCCAGCCGTTTCACCTTGTCCCCTACCGTGATCTTCACGGTGTTGCCGTCGGAACCTTTGAGTTTTACTTCGCGCGTTGTGTAGTCGATCTCTTCGACCGTCGCGGTTTTCTGGGCCGTCTGCACCACAAGGCCTCCGGGCTTCTCGCCGTTTTCAGAACGGATTACTGCTTGCGCGGCCGCGGGCGGCGACGACGTCTCGCCGGGCTTCTCCACCGAGATCCCCACAGATTGGTAATACCCGGCGACGATTTCATCGCCTTTCTTGACCTGGTCCAGGTTGCGGACCTCATCGCTGACTTTCATATTGTGCAAATTGCCCTCGCGATCCCTGAGCGTGACTTTACGATTTGGGAGATCGATCTTCTCGATGGTCGCTTTGACGATGTTCGTTTTGGCGACAATCACGCCGGGCGCATCGCTCTTTTTAGCGTCCTGGCTCTTTTCAGAGTCGTCGCTCTTTTTGGCATCGTCATCCTTGTCCTGGGACCAAACTTGCGATGTCATTGCGGTGAACAAGCCAAACGCTGAACAGATCAAAAGGATTTTTTTCATAACTTTTCGGTTCGGTTTTATTTTGATTTCCGGGAAGTAATTTGCAGACGGGAACTGACAAGCTTCACGACGATGTTTCTGCGAGGTTTTCCTTCGCCCTTCTTGTCCCTGATCCCACCTGACATCGAGTGACCCTCGACCTCGACCGGCGCCTCTGCCATTGGACTTTGGTCTAACGCGTGGGTGGCATCAGATTTTCGACGCAAAGTGCTCAGGAGCGGGTCTTTGGCACCATGGACATCGAGTGTTTTAAAGTTCATGATCGGTCGTGGGCCAGAAATTCCATGACCACTTTTCCGCGGTGGCGGCCAGTTATGCAGATTTCCGCCCGCGATATCCACGAGAGCTCTTTGACTACCTGGCGGAATTGGCGCCGGGCCAGTCATTGGCGTGGGATTGCGCGGCGGGCACGGGCCAGGCGACACTCGATCTGGCCAAGCGTTTCGAGCAAGTCATCGCAACGGACGCGAGTGAAAAACAAATCGCGGCTGCGAGCGCGCGCCCCAACATCGAATATCGCGTCGCGACGGCAGAGCAAAGCGGGTTGGCGGAGGCTTGCGCCGACCTCGTTACCGTCGCGCAGGCATTGCACTGGTTTGACCTGAACCGATTTTACGCCGAAGCACGGCGCGTATTGCGGCCCGGCGGAGTATTGGCCGTGTGGGCATACGGGATCAGCGAAGTGGAAGGGAGTGACCTCAATGATCTTGTGCAGGATTTCTACAGCAACGTAGTGGGGCCCTATTGGCCACCTGAGCGAAAGCTTGTCGAAGAGGGATACAAGACGCTGCCGTTTCCCTTCACCGAGCTCAAACCCCCTCCGTTTCAGATGCAGACACGCTGGACGCTGGACCAATTACTCGGGTATTTCAGCACGTGGTCGGCAACGACTCGATTTATTAAAGCGAAAGGAGAGAGTCCGCTACGGCCCCTGGCAGAGTCGCTTCGGCGCGTCTGGGGAGATGTGGGATCGCCCCGCCTGGTTGCGTGGCCGTTGTCGCTGCGCGTCGGCCGTGCCTAGGCAAAGTGCCGCGCCACCCCTGTACGTGTGGCTCTTCGCCGCGGGAGCCGTGTCGGCGGTTTGACGTACAATGGCCAACTGGCGGAAGGCTGAATAAGTGTTTCCGAGGGGAGTCTGTTTGTTAATACTATGCCGCTGCCTATGTTCATAATTAGAACCGCTATTTTGCTTGTTTTCGCAATGGCCACCGCCGCCGGCTTTGCCGGCGATGCCTCCATCAATTATCCGCCGAAGGCCGGGCCGGGCCAGGGCAAGCACGTGGTGCTCATCGCCGGGGACGAGGAGTATCGCGGTGAGGAAGGGTTGCCGATGCTGGGGAAGATTCTCAGCCAGCGGCACGGGTTCAATTGCACCGTACTTTTTCCGGTCAACAGCGACGGCACAATCAACCCGGAGGCCAAGGAGAGTTTGCCGGATTCGGCGGCGCTCGATTCGGCAGACGCGATTGTGATGCTGGTTCGATTCCGCGCGTGGGGGGACGAAGCGATGAAACGGTTCATTGCCGCTTACGAGCGCGGCGTGCCGATTATCGCGCTGCGCACGAGCACGCACGCGTTCCAGTTCCCGGCGACCAGCCCCTATCGCAGTTACAACAAGTTCGGCAAGAACGTTATCGGCGAGGAGTGGGTGACCCATTGGGGCGTCCACAAGAAGGAGGCGACACGGGGCATTATCGAGGCGTCGGCGAAGGACGATCCGATCCTGCGCGCGGTAGCGGACATTTTCGGCGACACGGACGTGTACGAAGCGTATCCGCCTGCGGACGCGAAGATTCTCGTGCGCGGCCAGGTGCTCAAAGGCATGAAGCCAAGTGATGCGCCCGCGGATTACAAAAAGAAGCGCGCGACCGACAAGCAGGAGCAGGGCGTGAACGATCCGATGATGCCGGTCGCGTGGGCGCGCCTCCACAAGAACGAGAAGGGAAAAGAAAACAAAGTCTTCGCGACCACGATGGGCTCGGCGACGGACCTGCAAAACGAAGGAATGCGGCGGTTGGTCGTGAATGCGGTTTATTGGGGGCTCGGCCTCGACGTGCCGCAAAAGGCGGACGTGAGTTACGTGGATGAGTTCAAGCCAACGATGTACGGATTTGGGGGGCATCGCCGTGGGCTCAAACCCAGTGATCACGCCATCGGCAAGGTTTTGCCGGCGGGAAATGCGCCCGAGAAGAAAGCCGAGACGCCGAAAGCAGCGACTGCCACGGCGAATGCCGGGGCGCTGAAGCTCAAAAAAGGAGATCACATCGCGATCATTGGCAACGCTCTGGCGGACCGGATGCAACACTCGGGCCACCTTGAGACGTTGATCCATGCGAAGCACCCGGAGCGCGAGTTGGTCGTGCGCAATCTCGCGGTGGCGGGGGACGAGGTCGCGATGCGCCATCGGTCGGAAAATTTTGGTTCGCCGGACGAGTGGCTGAAGAAGGTAGAGGCGGACGTGGTGTTCGCGTTCTTCGGCTATAATGAGTCGTTCGCGGGCTACGACGGTTTGGAGAAGTTCAAAGGTGACCTCGACAAATTCCTCAAAAACACTCTGAAGAACAATTATTCCGGGCGTGCCGCGGCGCGGGTGGTGCTGTTCTCGCCGTCTGCGGATGAGAAACATCAGGACGGGAATTATCCGGACCCGGAGCTGAACAATCAGCGCCTCCAGGATTACACCTCAGCGATGGCGGAAGTAGCGGCGGCAAACGGAGTGCCATTCGTGGACCTGCTAAAGTCGTCGCAGCAGTTGTACGCGGACGCCGCGAAGCAGAAGCGCTCGCTTACCGCCAACGGACATTACCTCACAGACGAAGGGGACAACCTGCTCGCGCCGATCATGTTCCAGTCGATCTTTGGCGAACCCGCCCCGGCCGCGAATGAAAAACTCCGCGCTGCCGTGAACAAGAAGAACGCGGAGTGGCACGCGCGCTATCGCACCGTCGACGGTTATAACGTTTACGGCGGACGTTCGAAGCTCACCTTCGAGTCCGGCAAGGGCGGACCGAAAATCTCCAACTTTCACGTCATGCAGGAAGAGATGTCGCAACGCGATGTGCTCACAGCGAATCGCGACAAGCTCGTGTGGGCGGTGGCCAAAGGCGGGGACTTGAAGGTGGACGATTCGAATCTCCCGGCGGTGACGAAGCTGAAATCCAACAAGCCGGGTCCCAACCCGGACGAGACGCACGTGTTCCTCAGCGGCGAGGATGCGATCAAAAAAATGACGCTGCATTCCGGGATGAAGGTGAACCTGTTCGCCAGCGAGGAGCAGTTTCCCGAGTTGATCAATCCCGTGCAGATGGCGTGGGACACACGGGGCCGCTTGTGGGTCGCTGCTTGGCGCAACTATCCGGAACGAACGCCCGAGAGCACGAAAGGCGACAGCCTCCTCGTCTTCGAAGACACGAACGGCGACGGCAAGGCGGATAAGTACAGTGCGTTCCTCGACGACCTCAACGCGCCGACCGGTTTTCAATTCTACAAGGACGGCGTGCTGGTCATGCAGGCGCCGAATCTTTGGTTTGTTCGCGACACGAACGGCGACGGCAAGGCGGATTGGAAGGAGCGCGTGTTGATGGGGATGGATTCGGCGGATTCGCATCATACGGCCAATGCGCTCTGTTACGAGCCCGGCGGAGCAATTTATCTGAGCGACGGCGTTTTTCATCGCACGCAAGTTGAGACGGCATACGGCGTGGTGCGAAACAACGACGCGGCGATTTACCGGTTCGAGCCGAACACGGGAAAGTTCGAGACGCACATTGCCTACGGGTTCGCGAACCCGCACGGGCGCGTGTTCGATTATTGGGGCAACGACCTGGTGACGGACGCTACAGGCAACAACACCTATTTTGGTCCGGCGTTCAGCGGGCGCATCGATTATCCGAAGAAGCACCCGAACATGAAACAGTTCTGGGAGCGGCCGTCGCGCCCGTGTCCGGGCACGGGCATTTTGAGCAGCCGCCATTTTCCGGAAGAGTTCCAGGGAAATTTTCTGAACCTGAATGTGATCAGCTTTCAGGGAATTTATCGCGTGAAGGTTTCCGAGGACGGCTCTGGCCTCAAAGGCGAGACGCTGGAGCATCTTGTGCAGTCGAGCGATCCGAACTTCCGCCCTGCGGCGGTGAGCATTGGGCCGGACGGCGCGATTTACTTTACGGATTGGCACAACCCGATCATCGGCCACATGCAGCACCATCTGCGCGATCCAAACCGCGACAAGGAACACGGGCGCATTTACCGGATCACTTATTCCGGGCGGCCGCTCCTCAAGCCGAAGAAGATTTACGGGCGACCAATTCCGGCATTGCTCGACTTGCTCAAGGAGCACGAGGACTCCGTGCGCGAGTTGGCGAAAGTGGAGTTGAGCAAGCACGATTCGCAGGAAGTCATCGCCGCGGTGAAGAAGTGGGCGGCGGCCCTGGACCGGAAGGATCCCGCGTATGAGCATCACATGACCGAAGCGCTGTGGGTGCATCAATGGCACAACGTCGTGGATGCTGACCTGTTGCGCCGCATGTTGCGCTCGCCGGAGCCGCGCGCGCGTGCTGCGGCGACTCGCGTTCTCTGTTATTGGCGCGATCGCGTGTCCGACGCGTTGGGTCTTCTGCAGGGTCTCGCCACGGACGAGCATCCGCGTGTGCGGCTTGAAGCGGTGCGGGCGGCGAGCTTTTTCCGCTCGGCGGAAGCGGCGAACGTCGCGGTCGCGGCGAAGAAGTATCGCACGGATTACTACCTCGATTACACGTTGAAGGAGACGTTGCGCCAACTCGAACCGTACTGGCAAAAGGCGCTCGCGACCGGCGCGTCCGGCAGTTCGGAGGAAATGGCGCAGCTCGTCAAAAGCCTGAGCACAACCGAACTGCTGAAGCAGAAACGCACGCCCGCCGTGTGGGAGACGATCCTGACGCGCGGCGATGTCGCCGATGCCATCCGTGTTGACGCGCTCGATGCGCTCGCGGAGCAGCGCAAGACTTCGCGTCTTACGGAATTGTTGAAGACGCTCGAAACGAAGACCGATGCAACGCCCGCGCTGGCGCGTTTGCTTCCGGCGCAGCTCTCTTCCGAGCTGAAATCGAATCGGGCGAAGGTGGGGAAGCTGACCGACTCGAAAGTGGCCGATGTCCGGCAGGCCGCGTGGGCTGCGCTGGCGATTGCCGACGATTCGTTCAATTCGATCTGGAACGACGCCTTGGCCGCGGAGAAGTTGCTCGACCTGCTTGGCGGCATTCCCTTGATCAATGATCCGGACTTCCGCGGGAAGGCTTACGAGCGAGTAAAGCCCCTGCTTTCGGAGGCGAAGCCGGAGTTGCACCGGGCCGCCATTCACGCCGCGGTGAGCATGAATCGCGATCAGGACCAGACGTTTAACGAACTCGCGAAACTGATCGGCAAGGGTAGGGACGGCGCTCCGTCGCCATCGGTCGTCACCGTCGCCGCGCAGGGCATCCGTGTTCTGCCGCGCGGCGCCTGGCCGAAGGAACAGGGCGGCAAGGCCGCTGCGGACTTGCTCGGGTGGGCCAAAACCGTGCCCGCGAATAAACGCACGGAGCAGAGCTTCATCGAGACGGTCCAGGTCGCAAACGATCTCGCGGGTCTGTTGCCGAAAGAGCAGGCGCGCGCGGTGCGCCGGGATTTGCGGGAGCTTAGCGTGGCGGTTTTCGTCATACGCAGCGTGCGCGAACAGATGCGGTACGATACGCCGCGGCTCGTCGTCGAGCCGGGCAAGCCCTTCGAGGTGATTTTTGAGAACGACGATTTCATGCCGCACAACATCGTCTTCGTGAAGCCCGGCACGCGTGAGAAAGTTGCGAAGGCGGCGGAACGCATGAAGCCGGAAGAGGACGACGGGCGCGGGCGTGCTTACGTGCCGAAAACGACCGACGTTTATGCCGCAAGCAAGCTGTTGGAACCGGGCCAGCGCGCGTCCATCACGCTCACCGCGCCGAACGAGGAAGGCGTCTACGAATACGTCTGCACTTACCCCGGCCATTGGATGGTGATGTGGGGCCAACTCATCCTCACGCGCGACGTGGACGGCTACCTACAAAACAATCCCGTGCCGGTGCAAACGACGCAGGCAAGTTCCAGCGAGCACAATCACTGAGGGTCAAGGACCCTCAGTCATTCCAAAGCGAGCGCGGTTTTTCGAATATAGTTCCGATTATTGAAGTGTCCGAGCAGCAGGGCGATGCCGAGCACCACTGCCACGAGCAGGAAGAACCACATCGGCCGCGTTGCCACTAAATAAGGCAACGCCACCGTGAAGCTGACGATGCCGTACACCAACATCACGAACATAAAACGTTTGCTGGCTGCGCCTTTCTCCACTTTCCGTGAGAACGGAAAATCGCCGGCCATAAAGAGGAGGATCTGGAAAGCGAAGAACCCAATCACGAGCGCGTAGACGCTCTGGCTCAGAGCATGATGCCACGGCCAGAAATACGCAAAGAGGAGCCAGTTGATCACGAAAAGCGGCCCGAACAGGAGCAGCAGAACCACCTTCTTCAAGGCGCTGAGGATTCTCGCCCGGTTTCGGATCGGCGCGACAGGAAAAATCCAGCCACCCTGGTATTCATCGCTGTAGGGCAAAGCCATCGTGACAGCCATGCCTGCAAAAAGGAACGCCATCACCGGGAAGATTGCAGCCATGGAGAAAGAGGACTTCTCAAATGGATTGTCCAACTTGTCTCCCTGCAACAACACGACCGCCATCATCGCAATCGCGACGCCGAAGTTCGGCAGAATTTGCAATTTAAGGAGCCGGTTGCGCCGAAACATTCTGAGAAAAAAATGGAAGAACGCGCGCTCCTCGGAATCTCGCAACAGGAAGCGGTTGAACCATCCACTGGCGCGAGGAGAGCGGCGCGACGCGCCTTTCGCAGCTTTCGAAGAGGAGGCCCCGATGCGGGCAAGTTGCTCGGAGTAATCCAGCGACACGTTTTTTAATGCGAGCGGGACAATTACGACGCAAACGATCAGCGCGAAGGCAGCCAGTCCCACGGTCTCGCGATTGATATTTCCCAATGCCGTTTCGACGAGCCCTGCGAACCAGACCGAAGGAAAGGCGACCGCCCAACTGTGCATAATGTCGCGCGCGGTGATGACATTCATCTTCGTAAGGACCCTTGGGAACACTTGAAAGCCAAAAAAGAAAACGAATGAAAACGCAATTTGCGCATACACGAGCAGGTCCTTGAGGCGCTCATAGCGCAGTGTGCGCAGCAGCAAACCGTAAAGTGCGACCATGGCGCCGGCAACGAACACGGAAGCAACCGACGCCACAGAAAAGTAGACCAGTGGAAAGTGCCACTGCGACCCGCGGCACGCCAGTCCGACAAGGGCGGGCACGAGATTCAAAGACGTGCCCAGGAGCAAAACGTAGAAGAGGAGGTTCGAACTCTTCACCGCGAAGAACGTGCGGGATGAGATCGGGCGGTGCGCCAATACCTGGAAGTCGTCCGGCGAGATCACGGCAAGACCGAATTCGATGAGCACGGACATCGCCACCATGACCATCGAATAGCCGAGCAGCATCGCGCTGAAGACGAAGGTGCTGCGGCTGGTGGCCAGTATGATCATCGAAATGATGATCGAAAAAATCAAATTGAGGAGAAGCGTGAATTTCAGCGCGGAAGCGGTCTGGCTTTGCTGCTCGGGCTTCAGCACGCTGCCTGCGGAGCGAAAATCGAGTTTGAGCGACGCTTGCAGGAGGAAGTGATACTGCTCCGCATCCACTCCAAAGCGGCTGAGCCGCCGGCCAATCCAGCGCGTGATCGCCTTGAAAAAACTAGGTTCCATGCGTGTCTCGCGCACCGCCGGCGACCACTGAACTCAACTCCTGTGCGGCCGCGTTCACCTCGGAGGAGTCAGTGAGCTTTTGAAAAACTTCCTCGAGCGATTTTCGCGCGGTCAATTCCTTCAACTCGGCGACCTGGGCATCTGCAATGATTCGGCCCTGTTCGATAATGATGACGCGCTTGCAGACGCGTTCGACCACGTCGAGTACGTGCGAGCAATAGAAAATGGTTTTGCCCTGGTCGGCAAGATGGCGGAGCAACTCCTTGAACAGGATCATCGAGTTCGCGTCCAGTCCGCTCAGCGGTTCGTCGAAAAACAGCAGGTCCGGATTGTGCATCAACGCCGAACTGATCAGCACTTTTTGTTTCATTCCTTTGGAGTAGCTCGACATGCGCTGGTCCATCGCGTCTTCGAGTTGGAACAGGCGAAGAAACTCGCGCGCTTTGTGAGCGATCACGTCCTCCGGAAGGTGGTAGAGTCGGCCCGTCAATTCCAGGAACTCGTACCCGGTCAGGCTCTCATAGAGGCCGCCCCCTTCAGGCACGTAGCCGATTTTTTGTTTGATGGCGATGGCGTTTTCCGCCACGTCGGCGCCGTCGATGAGGATGCGCCCGCTGGTGGGAGGCAGAACGCCGGTGAGCATTTTGACGGTTGTGCTTTTGCCCGCTCCGTTGCGACCGAGGTAACCGAGGATTTCTCCGCGCGCGACTTCGAAGGAGATCTGATCAACCGCGGTGAAGTTGCCATACTTCTTGGTCAGTTGAGACACCTGGATTCGCATGGTCGGGGCCATTGTGAAGAGTCCGTCCGGCGTAGCACGTCAAAAACGCCTCAGGAAAAGCGGCGCGGCAAACTATGCGATGATCTCTTTGACCACGTTTCCGTGCACGTCGGTTAGGCGGAAATCGCGTCCGGCGTAGCGGTAGGTGAGGCGCTCGTGATCGATGCCCAGCAGGTGGAGAATGGTCGCGTGGAAGTCGTGCACGTGGACCGGGTTCTCGGCGACGTTCATGCCGAACTCGTCGGTCGTGCCGTAAACTGTTCCGCCCTTGATGCCACCGCCTGCGACGAGCATTGAGAACGCGGTGTGATGGTGGTCGCGCCCCACTTTTTGCTTCTCGCGATTTTCCGCGTACGGAGTACGGCCAAATTCGCCGCCCCAGATCACGAGGGTATCGTCAAGCAAGCCGCGCTCTTTCAAATCGCTGATCAATGCGGCGGCGGCCTGGTCGCCATCGACACAGAGCTTGCGATGGCCTTCGTCGTGGTCCGAGTGCGTGTCCCAGGGCTGGTTGTTGGAATCGCTCGTGTAATAAACGGTCACGAAGCGCACGCCCGCTTCGACCAACCGGCGGGCGAGCAGGCAGGATTTCGCGAATTTTGTGTCGCCGTATTTCTCGCGGACGTGCTCGGGTTCGCGGCTGATGTCGAACGTGTCCATGGCCTTCTTTTGCATCTGGAAGGCGGTCTCCATCGTTTTAATCTGGCCTTCGAGTTCGGGATCGTTCTCGCGACGCGCGGCGTGTCGGCGGTTCAACGCCTGGACGAGATCGAGTTGTTCGCGCTGGCGTTCGGGAGTGATTCGCGGGTTGTGAATATTCGCGATCAGGTTCTCCACTTTCATGTCGGCGGTGATTACGCTTGTGGCCTGGAATTCCGCGGGCAGGAAACTGTTACTCCACAGTGCGGGACCGACAACGATCTTTGGGCTGGGCCGCAGGACCACGTAGCCCGGCAGGTTCTCGTTTTCGGTGCCGAGTCCGTAGAGCGCCCACGAACCAATCGATGGCCGGATCGGCTGGAGATTGCCGGTGTGCATTTGGAGCAGCGCCGGCTCGTGGTTCGGCACGTCGGTCTTCATCGAACGAATAACGCAGCAATCGTCTATGATCTTCGCGAGATGCGGGAGCGTTTCGCTGACTTCGATTCCGCTCTGGCCGTACTTTTCAAATTTCAACGGCGACGGCATGAAGCCACTGCCTTTGTTCTTTTTGTAAAGCTCACCAGTGGGTTGCTGGCCCTCGACCTCCTGCAACTTCGGCTTCGGGTCAAACGTGTCGATGTGGCAAGGCCCTCCGTTCAGAAACAGGAAGATGACCCGTTTCGCTTTGGGCGTGAAGTGTGGTCCGCGCGCAGAGTTGGTGGCGAATAACATTTGCGGCCCGAGCAGACCGGCGAGACCCACCATGCCGAAACCGCCGCACATACGCCGGAGCATGTCACGCCGCGTCATGATGCCCGCGCTGAATTGATGATCAGTCCACATACGTCATTTCATTTGCGATGAGGAGAGCCTGAGCGTATTCGGGCCAGCGCTCCTTCTGGTCGCCTGCTTTGAGATAATCCAGGCCCATCTTCAATTCGGTCGCGTCAGGTTCACGGGCGTAGAGAGTGCGATACGCTTTACGAATTTGAGGCTCGCGACCTTTCGTGGATGCGATGCGCTCCGAAAGTGACTTCGCGCAATCGAGGACGAACGGGCTGTTCAGCGCGAACAATTTCTGCATGGCCGTCGTCGTCGTGGAGCGGTTCTCAGCGTGCACGTTCGCATCGGGGTAGTCGAATTGCATGAGCACGCCATTGAGTTGCAGGCGGCTGATGCGCGCATAGACGGTTCGTTTGTGGTTGGCGGGATCGTCCAACTCCAATGATTTGCCGCCGGAGGGTTCGAGTGCGCCGGAGGTAAAGAGCAGCGCATCGCGCCATTGCTCCACGGTGAGCCGGCGGCGGTTCACTTTCCAAAGCGTCTCGTTTTGCGGATCGAGAGCAACGTTTTGTTCGTTGCCGGCGGAGCTTTGCTGGTAAGTCGCGGAGAGGACGATTTGGCGGACGAGCTTTTTTACAGACCAGCCTTCGTTCACGAAATGCACGGCGAGAAAATCGAGCAGTTCGGGATTGGTAGGCCGTTCGCCGGAGTGCCCGAAGTTGCTCGGCGTTGAAACAATCGGCTTGCCGAAGAATGCGCCCCACACGCGGTTCACCATCACGCGCGCGGTCAGCGGGTTTTCCGCGTCAGCGATCGCTTCCGCCAGTTCCTTGCGGCCGCTTCCTTCGCTGAACTTCGCGGGTTCCTTGCGACAGAGCACGCGGATAAACTGGCGCGGCGCGAGCGGCCCCTTGCGGTCTACGTTGCCGCGAATGAACACATTCAGGTCCTGGATTTTGTCGTCCTCGACCATGTGCACGGTGGCGGCGGACATCTGTTCGGACTTCTCGGCCTTGTCGAGCGCGCCATCGGTTTGTTTGTTGATCATCTTCGTGCTCGCGAACACGCCGGCCAGGCCGTAGTAGTCCTCGCGCGTGATCGGCTCGAACTTGTGATCGTGACAACGCGCGCAGGCGACGGTCAGGCCCAGGAACGTGCGCGTGACGGTGTCCACGCGGTCTTCCCATTCGTCGGCCATGACTTCAAGGCGGTTGCGATTGTAATACTTTGGACCAAGTCCCAGGAAGCCAAGCGCGGCGAGATGATTTGTGGCCGAGTCGCCCAGCTTGTCGGCAGCTAGTTGGAGACGGACAAAGTCGTCGTAGGGCAAATCGCCGTTGAAGGCATCGATGATCCACTCGCGATATTTGTAGGCGTTCGGATAAAAAAACTTCGTGTCCTTGCCGACCTGATGGGCCTGGTCTTCCGCGTAACGGGCGAGCGGCAGCCAGAGGCTGGCCATGCGTTCGCCGAAGGCGGGTGAGGAAATGAGGCTGTCTACGAGGCGGGCGTACGCGTCGGCCCGTTTGTCCTGCACGAAGGCTTCGACCTGCGCGGGCGTCGGCGGCAGGCCGGTGAGGTCGTAACTTAAGCGACGGATCAGCGTGCGCCGTTCTGCGCGGGGCGACGGGCTGACGCTTTTGCGCTCCATCTTCGCGACAATGAAATAGTCGAGGTCCTGCTGCGGCCAGCGATGGTTCCTGACCTGCGGGCGCGGGGGCATGGCAGGCGCGCGAAAGGACCAGAATTCCTGCTCCTTTCGCCAATCAATCCCTTCATCGGTGGAAGCAGCGGCAAGCTTTGGGAAAACACAAAACAAAGACAGGGAAGTGGTGACGCCAAGGAGCCACCGGAGTCCTCGCGGCGGCTGTACAGAGATTAGCCCTGCTAACGCCATAACACTCAGACGTTAGCGTAACCTGCGTCATTCAGGCTGCAACACCGGTTTCGTGTCCGCGATTTGTCGTACAAGGCAATGAGGCGTGGCGCAAGTGCCTGGGGACAACGGGTCAATTTTTCAGGTTTTGGGAATTGTCTCATTTTATCTCGTTTTGACGGATAGCCGCAAAGAACGGAAGGAGCGCAGATACTGCCGGCGCGCGGTGGGCGAGTGGCGATGGTGGTAGAGATTGAACGCGCTCAGGTCGTCCTGGGTGATTTCGTATTCGGCGGTCATGGTGCTGGAACTAAGGCACGCTATCCGCGCTGGGCAGGAATGGAAAGGGCCGACCTCAGCGAAGAACTGGCATTCGCGATTCACGCGCGAGCAGCCAACTCCACCCGATTTCGTGAAAGCGCTCGACTGGGACCAGACCCCACGCACAATGTCGTGGCGTGAGCCACGTTGTTTCGCGAAGGAGATTTGTTACCGAACTGTTGTCGGCAGGCACAGCCGTTCTCGGTGCGCCGGCCATCGTACGCAAGGGGCAAGCCGCGCCCGCGCTCATGGACGGGGCGCGGCCGCAGATCACACACGGAGTCGCGAGCGGCGATGTTTCCTTTGACTCGGCAGTGGTGTGGAGTCGCAGTGATCGCGCATCGCGCATGGTTGTGGAGTGGAGTACGACCGAATCGTTTCATGAGTTGCGGCGAGTGACGGGACCGGTCGTGCGCGAGGAAGGCGATTGGACGGGCAAGGTCTATTTGCGGCGATTACCCCTCGGCCAACGAGTCTTCTACCGGGTCCGCTTCGAGGACCGCGGGCGAGGCAGCAGCGAACCACAGGTTGGACAATTCGTCAGTGCAGCGCGGGATGACCGCGACGTCCTGTTTGCGTGGTCGGGAGACACCTGCGGGCAAGGGTACGGAATTGATGAGTCACGAGGCGGCCTGCGGACGTACGCGGCGATGCGGGAGTTGCACCCGGACTTTTTCATCCACAGCGGAGACACGATTTACGCCGACGGCCCGCTCAAGCCGGAAGTCAAAGTGGAGGAGAAAGTCGTCTGGCAAAACCTCGTTAGTGAAGAGAAGCGCAAAGTGGCCGAGACGCTCGCGGAATTTCGCGGTAACCATCGTTACAACCTTCGCGACAACAACGTACGCGCCTTCAATGCGGCGGTGCCGTTGTTCGGGCAATGGGACGACCACGAGGTGCGCAACAATTGGTATCCGGGGCAGATCCTCGCGGACGTGAACTACACGATCAAAGACGTAAATGTGCTGTCCAACAACGCGCGACGGGCGTTCCTGGATTACTGGCCGGTGCGCGGCAGTCGCATCTACAGGACGATCGAACGTGGCCCGTTGTGCGACGTGTTCATGCTCGATTTGCGCACCCATCGCGGCCCAAACACGACCAACCGCCAAACGAAGCGCAGCCGCGAAACCGATTTTTTTGGAGGAACACAACTGGCGTGGCTCAAGCGCCAACTGCGCGCGAGCGAGGCGGTGTGGAAGGTCATCGCGAGCGATATGCCGATCGGCCTGGTCGTGAGCGATGGGAAGAATTTCGAAAATTGCGCGAATGGCCCTGGACCGGCACTGGGTCGTGAATTGGAGATCGCGGAGCTGCTGTCCTACATCAAGCGCGAGAGAATCGAGAACACGATCTGGCTTACGGCGGACGTCCATTATGCTGCATCGCATTATTATGATCCCGCGAAGGCGCAGTTCGCGGAATTCGGGCCGTTTTGGGAATTCGTGAGCGGGCCGTTGCACGCCGCGTCGCTTTCGCCCGGAACGCTGGATCCGACGTTTGGCCCGCAGGTGCGTTTCACATCGCGGCCGAAGGGGGCGAAGGCCTCGGGGCCGTACACAAACCAGCAGTATTTCGGAACCGTGGCAATTAACGGCAAAACGAAAGCTGCGACGGTGATGCATTACAATCGAGACGGCGAAAAGCTCTGGAGCATCGAATTGCCGGCAGAAATTTCTCGCAGGCGTCCTTGATAAAAAGAGCGGGATGGGCTCTATTAGGGAAGTTAGTCTCACGCATGAATTCACACATCAAAACGCTGGTGGTACTGCTGTGCACTTTGGTGGCGTGGCAGGGTCGGGCACAAACGAATGTCGTCTCGGGTATCCTGATGACGAACACGACGCTTTCGGGGACAAATCTCATTTTGGGCACGCTGGTGGTGACGAACGGAGTCGTGCTCACGATTCAACCGGGCACGCAGGTGCTCATGAACACCAACGCGATCGTGGTGGTGTACGGTCAATTGCTGGCGCACGGGACATCCAACGAGCCGATCAACATCACGCGGGCGACGACCGCGGCGCGCTGGAGTCGATTTCGTTTTGTGCGCGCGCAGCCGAGCCGGTTTGCCAACTGCGTCATCCAATGGGCGAATTGCGCGGGCGATCACCAGAATTATTATCCGACGAACTGCGAGACATTTCTCGGCCCTTCGCCTCGGGCTTACACGGAAGCGATGGTGGCGCTGGGAACGCACCTCGACATCGAAAGTTGCACATTTCAGAACCTGACGGGCGGGGGCACTGGCGGAACCGAAGGGGACGCAGTCGCGATTATTTCCGATGATCCACAGTTTCCGGGGACGGCTTCGGCGCACATTTGGAACTGCCTCTTTCAGAGCATCGGCCAGGCGATTCACTCGCGCTTTTCGTACTTGCTGGTGGAGTACAACACGTTCGCGGA
>Ga0111538_10002009_pt1 | contig 28609 bp, 29 predicted proteins | sample SoiMethybrSBSTD1_FD_79669 | JGI IMG/M metagenome (GOLD analysis project Ga0111538, IMG submission 79669) | Bulk soil microbial communities from a Populus tree surrounding site in Tennessee, USA - Soil MetaG P. TD hybrid SBSTD1 (version 2)... | ecosystem: Environmental > Terrestrial > Soil >... | reverse complement strand
TCGCCATGAACACCGGCACCCAGGCCGCCAAGGAGGCCGGGAACATGGTCGACCTCGACTCGAACCCGACCAAGCTCATCGAGGTCGTCGAGATCGGCAAGCAGCTGCTGATCACCCGGGGCTCGCTCACCACGTTCTCGATCGCCAACGACGTCGCCAAGTACTTCGCCATCATCCCGGCGATGTTCGTGGGGGTGTTCCCCCAGCTCGACTCGCTGAACGTGATGGACCTGCGGTCACCCCGCTCCGCGATCCTGTCGGCGGTCGTCTTCAACGCGCTGGTCATCGTGGCGCTGATCCCGCTGGCGCTGCGGGGCGTGAAGTTCCGGGCGCTCGGCGCCGCGGCCGTGCTGCGCCGCAACCTCCTCGTCTACGGGGTGGGCGGGCTGATCGCCCCGTTCGTCGGCATCAAGCTCATCGACGTCGTCGTCACCGCGCTGGGTGTGCGGTGAGGAAGGAACCGGCATGAGAGCCCAACTCGTGGCGGCGGTCCGGGCCGTCGCCGTGTTCACCGTCCTGCTGGGCCTGGCCTACCCGCTGGCCGTCACCCTGATCTCGCAGGCGGCCTTCCGCGACGAGGCCGACGGGTCGCTGGTGCGGCGCGACGGCGTGGTCGTGGGGTCGGAGCTCCTGGGACAGACGTTCACGAGCCCCGCGTACTTCCACGGGCGGCCCTCGGCCGCCGGCGCCGGTGCCTCCGGCTCCGGGATCGAGGTGCTCGACGACAGCGGCGAGCCGACCGGTGACAGGGTGCCCGCCTCGGCCGACGACCTCTCGTCCGCGGCGTCGGGGGCGTCCCACCTGGGCCCCACGAACGAGGACTTCCTGGCCACCGTCGACGAGCGCATCGCCGCCTACCGGGCCGAGAACGGCCTCGACGACGGCGACCTCGTCCCCGTCGACGCGGTCACCGCCTCGGGCTCGGGCGTCGACCCGCAGATCTCGGTGGCCAACGCCCGCCTGCAGGCGGCGCGGGTGGCCGACGCGCGGGGGATCTCGTCCGATGACGTGCTGGCGCTGATCGACGAGTACACGACCGGCCGCGCACTGGGCGTGCTGGGCGAGGAGGGTGTGGACGTGCTCGACCTCAACCTGGCCCTCGACGCCGCCGGGCGGCGCTGACGGTCGCGCCGACCGTGGCCGCCCTCCCTGCGCCGGCGATCCGCCCGGACCGGACCTCACGCACCGGTCCGGGCCCCGGGGGCGGCGCGCGCCCCGTCACGCACGGTCGGGGTGGCCCGGCCGTGGGGCGTGCGCCGTCCCCGTCCCTTCGGCTCGCAGGTACGGCACCATGGAGGAGGTGACACGCTGATGGCGACCGACGTCGCCCCCGACGGGCGCTCCGACGCCGCCCCCGGCCCCTCGGCCGCGTCCTCCGTGCCGCTCCGCGGCACGCTGCGCATCTACCTCGGTGCCGCTCCGGGCGTGGGCAAGACGTTCGCGATGCTCAACGAGGGCCGGCGCCGGGCCGAGCGGGGCACCGACGTGGTCGTCGGGTTCGTCGAGACGCATGGGCGGGCGCCGACCGCGGCGCAGATCGGCGACCTCGAGGTCGTGCCCCGCCGCCGCGTCGGATACCGCGGCACCACGGTCGAGGACATGGACGTCGACGCCGTGCTCGCCCGCCGGCCCGAGGTGGCGCTGATCGACGAGCTGGCCCACACCAACGTCCCCGGCCTGCGGCACGGCAAGCGCTGGGAGGACGTCGGTGAGCTGCTGGCGGCCGGCGTCGACGTGATCACCACCGTCAACATCCAGCACCTCGAGTCGGTCAACGACGTCGTCGAGCGCATCACGGGCGTGCGCCAGCGCGAGACGATCCCCGACCAGATCGTGCGGGCCGCCGACCAGATCGAGCTGGTCGACATGACTCCCGAGGCGCTCCGCCGGCGCATGGCCCACGGCAACATCTACGGCGCCGACCGCATCGACGCCGCGCTGGCCAACTACTTCCGACCCGGCAACCTCGCGGCCCTCCGGGAGCTCGCCCTGCTGTGGGTGGCCGACCGGGTCGACGACGCGCTCGAGGAGTACCGCGAGCGCCACGGCATCACCGAACCGTGGGAGACCCGCGAGCGCGTCGTCGTCGCCGTGACCGGGGCGCCGAGCGCCGACGACCTCATCCGCCGGGCGGCCCGCATCGCGACCCGGGGCCGCGGGGAGCTGCTGGGCGTGCACGTGCGCTCCGACGAGGGACTGGTGGTCGACGACGGGCACGTGGTCGACCAGCGCCGCCTGCTCGAGGAGCTCGGAGGCACCTACCACGAGACCGCGGGCAGCGACGTGGCGGCGGCGCTGGTCGACTTCGCCCGGGCCGAGAACGCCACCCAGCTCGTGCTGGGCGCCAGCCACCGGTCGCGGCTGACCGAGCTCGTGCGCGGGTCGGTGATCAACCGGGTCGTGCGCCTGTCGGGGCCCATCGACGTCCACGTGATCTCGCACCGCCACGACCGCGGCGACGACGACCGGGGCGAGCGCGCCGTGCCGCGCGTCCGCCGCCACCCGGCCGCGCTCGACCCGCGGCGCCGCTTCTACGCCTGGGCGCTGGCCGCGCTCGGCATCCCCGCGCTCAGCGCCGTGCTGGTCCCGATGCGCGACGACGTCAGCCTGCCCAGCGTCCTGCTGCTGTTCCTGATGCTCGTCGTCATCGTGGCCACGGTCGGCGGCCTGGCGCCCGCCCTCGCGACCGCCCTCGTGGGGTTCCTCGTGGTGAACCGGCTGTTCACCCCGCCCCTGCACACCTGGACCATCGCCCACGCCGAGAACCTGCTGGCGCTCGCCATCTTCCTCGTGGTGGCGACCGTGGTCAGCGCGCTGGTGGCGGCGGCCGCCCGGCGCACCGCCGAGGCGGGCCGGGCCGCCGCCGAGGCCTCGACCCTCGCCGGGCTGGCCGGCACCGTCGCCTCGCCCGATCCGCTGCCGGTGCTCGTCGACCACCTCCGCCACGCGTTCGGGCTGCGGGGCGCCTCCCTGCTGCGGCGGGTCGGCGACGGGTGGCAGGTCGAGGCGTCGTCGGGCGACGCCGCGCCCGCCACGCCGGGCGCCGCGGACCAGGTGCGGCCGCTCGGCGGCGACCTGGTGCTCGCGGTGCGGGGCAGCGACCTGGCGGCCGAGGACCGCCGGGTGCTCAACGCCTTCGTCGCCCAGCTCGCCGCCGCCATCGACCGCCGCCGCGTCGGCGAGCAGGCGGCCCGCGCCGCCGCCCTGGCCGAGGCGAACGAGCTGCGCAGCGCGCTGTTGCAGGCGGTCTCGCACGACCTGCGCACGCCGCTCGCCGGCATCAAGGCATCGGCCAGCAGCCTGCGGCAGCCCGACATCGCGTGGTCCGACGCCGACCGCGACGAGTTCCTGCGCACGATCGAGGACGAGACCGACCGCCTCACGGCCCTCGTGGTCAACCTGCTCGACATGAGCCGCATCCAGGCCGGCGCCATCGCGCCCGCCCCGCGCGCCGTGGGCCTCGAGGAGGTCGTGCCCGCGGCGGTCGCGGGGCTCGGCCCCCGCGCCGGCCAGGTCGTGGTCGCCGTCCCCGAGACGCTGCCCCCGGTGGCCGCCGACCCCGCCCTGCTCGAGCGCGTCGTCGCCAACCTCGTCGAGAACGCCGTCGCCCACTCGACGGCCGGCAGCCCGGTGCGGGTCGAGGCGGGCGAGGTCGGCGGGCACGTGCTCATCCGGGTGGTCGACCACGGTCCCGGCATCGGTGCCGCGGACCGGGAGCGCGTGTTCCAGCCCTTCCAGCGCATGGACGACAGCCCGTCGCACGGTGCCGGCGTCGGGCTCGGGCTGGCCGTGGCCCGCGGCTTCACCCGCGCCATGGGCGGGGACCTCACGATCGACGACACCCCCGCAGGAGGCACGACGATGGTGATCGAGCTCGAGGTGGCCGCGTGACGGCCCCGGCCGCCGGGGGCGCGCCCGGAGCGGCTCCCGAGCAGGCCTCACGGGTGCTCGTGGTCGACGACGAGCAGCCGATCCTGCGGGCGCTCGGCACCAACCTGCGGGCCCGCGGCTACGCCATCGACCTCGCCCCCACGGGCGAGGAGGCCCTGGCGCTGGCCGCCCGCCACCGCCCCGACGCGGTGATCCTCGACCTCGGCCTGCCCGGCCTGACCGGCATCGAGGTGATCGAGGGCCTGCGCGGGTGGACGGCCGTGCCGATCATAATCCTGTCGGCGCGGGGCGCCGAGCGCGACAAGGTGGCGGCGCTCGACGCCGGCGCCGACGACTACGTCACCAAGCCGTTCGGCATGGACGAGCTGCTGGCCCGCCTCCGGGCGTCGCTGCGGCGCAACGCGCCCGCCCCCGAGTCGGCGCTGGTCGAGACGCCCGACTTCGTCGTCGACCTGGCCGCCAAGCGGGTGCGGGCGAAGGACGGCGACGAGGTGCGCCTCACGCCCACCGAGTGGGGCCTCGTCGAGGTGCTCGTGCGCAACGCGGGGAAGCTGGTGTCGCAGCGCCAGCTGCTGCAGGACGTCTGGGGGCCGCAGTACGGCGAGGAGACCAACTACCTGCGGGTGCACATGGCGCACATCCGGCGGAAGCTCGAGCCCGAGGCGTCGCGGCCGCGCTACTTCATCACCGAGCCGGGCATGGGCTACCGGTTCGAGGGCGAGCCGGGCTGACGGCCGGCGGTCACCGGGTCACGGGATCACCGGGTCACCGGATCACCGGTCCCCGGGCACCCCGGATGCGCGGGCACCCCGGGTTCGCGGGTTCAGAACCCGTCGCCCCACTCGCAGGCCTCGCCGTCGCCGTCGTGGTCGAGCCTGTCGCTGTAGCCGGGCTCGCCGCGGTACAGGGGCAGGGCGCCGTCCATCAGCGCCTCGCTGCACGACCGGTAGGGTCGCCGGCCGGACGTGTCGGGCGGGGTCGGCGGGGGTGCCGGGGGCGCGGTGACGGGAGGTTCGGTGGGCGGCGGGGCGGGCGGTGCGGTCGTGGTCGGGCGCACCGTGGTGGGCGTCGGTGCGACGGTGGTCGGAGGCGCGGGCGGAACCGTGGTGGTCGTGGACGGCACGGTCGTGGCCGGCGGTGCGGTGGTCGGCGACCAGGTCGTCGAGGTGCTCGAGGCGGCGCCGGCCGAGGCGAGGTCGGGCCCGCCGGGATCGCGCAGCAGCAGGTAGGCGCCGGCGGCCGTGACGACGAGCAGCACGGCGAGGGCCACCAGGTCGATCGTCACCCGGGTGGCGAGCGGCGCGGCCCGGTACGACCACGCGGCCTCGGCCACCAGGTCGGGCAGGGTGCGCCGCGCCGGCGCGGTGTGCCGCGCCGGCGTCTCGTCGTCGTGCCACGGCCCGCCCGGGTCGTCCATGTCTCCCTCAGCTCCCGCCTCGCCTCGCTGCGCCCGCTGGCCCGGCGTGGGGCTTCCACCCCGGCAGCGAGCGACCACAGTACCCTGACGCGCGGATGGTCGACACGGTGAGTCATTGCCAGTGCACGAATGACATCGCTAGTATTTGACGCGCTTGGGCCCGAGTTGGGGTGGGGCGCAGCAAAGACGGAGGCCGCAGTGTCTATGGATTTCAAGAAAGCCTTCATGGTGACGGCTGCGGCGTTTCTCGTGCTGTCGATGTGGCACAACCCGACGGGCACGGCCAATGCGTTCGCCGACTTCCTGGGCAACGTGGGTGGCTTCCTCGAGGACGCCATCGACAAGTTCACCGAGTTCTTCAGGGGCCTGACCGCGTGACCCCGCTGCGCCGCCGGCGCGCAGTCGATCCCCTCGCGGGGTCCCTCGATCCCGTCTATCCCCAGCAGAGCGTTCCCGAGAATGTGCCGCAGGCCCGCCCGGTCGAGCCGGCGCCCGGGCGGCGGGCGCCGAGACCGGCCCCGAAGGCGCCGAGCATCATGCGGCGGGTGGGCGAGGGGCTGGCCGACGCCCGCAAGCGCATCCTGCCGCTGCCCGACGAGGTGATCGAGGAGTTCCTGGGCCACGGCGAGCAGGTGATCCACAGCGACCACCCGTCCTTCCGGTCGTTCATGGTCGAGAACACGCTGCTCTTCCTGGGTTTCCTCGTCGTGGGCGTGGCGTTCCTCGGCATCACCTTCAACGGGTCGTTCATGACGTCGGCGCTGCTGTTGATCGCGCTGGCCCTCGTGCTGCTGGTGCTCGTCTTCCGGCGGCTGGGCGACCGATACACGAGCTACGTGGTGACCGACACCCGGATCATGCAGATCAAGGGCATCGTGAGCCGCCGGGCGCATTCGATCCCCTGGGTCCGCGTCACCGACCTCACGATCGAGCAGAGCCTCTCCGGTCGCATCTTCGGCTACGCCACGCTGCACATCGAGTCGGCGAACGAGGATTCGGGCCTCCGCGACCTCGACGGCGTGAGCGACCCGATGCAGTTCAACCAGTTCGTCGTCGACATGGTGGTGGCCAAGCAGGGCACGACCCAGCCCGTGTGGGTCACGACGGGCGCGGCCCCGCCGCCCACGACCGAGCGGGGCCTGCGGCGGGTCCGCCTCTCGTCGCGCCGACGGCGCGAGGACGGCTCGTTCGCCGATCAGGTGCGGGTCGCGTCCGAGGCCCAGGCGTCCGGGGCCTCGTCCTCGGCGCCCGCCGAGTCGGCCCGCATGCCCGGGACGCGCACCGTGCGGCGCCCGCCCGGGACGCGGCCGACCCCGCCCGATCGCTCCGGCGACGTCGAGGCCGACGACGACCTCGACGCCGAGGCGCTGATGACGCAGCTCGGGGGCGCCAACGAGCACGACCTGCCCTGGCGCGACGACACCTGACGCGGGCGGCGCCGTTGCCGCCGTGCCGCCGGCCCGCCGTGCTCAGGCGAGGGCGCGGGCGTTGAGGTTCGACAGGCGCTCGCAGGCGTCGAGGTACTCGGTGACCAGGCGTTGCACGACCTCGCTCGTGCGCTCGACGCGGTTCATCTGTCCGACCACCTGGCCGACCGGGTTGAAGTTCACGTCCTTGGCCGCCTCGGGGTAGCGGTGGCCCCGCTGCACGGCGTCGAGGGCGACCATCATCTGCAGGGGCATCGGCAGCGTGCCGGGTGACTCGTCGCCCTCCCAGGCGTCGGTCCAGTCGTTGCGCAGCATGCGGCAGGGCTTGCCGGTGAACGAGCGCGACCGCACGGTGTCGTGGCTGGTGGCGTCGACGTAGGTCTGCATCTGGGCGGGGGGCACGTCGGCCTCCTCGACGGTCAGCCACAGCGAGCCGGTCCAGGCGCCCTGGGCGCCCATGGCGAGCGCCGAGGCGACCTGGCGACCGTCGCCGATGCCGCCGGCGGCGAGCACCGGCAGGGGCGAGATGGCGTCGACGACCTGGGGCCACAGCACGATCGACGCGATCTCGCCGCAGTGGCCGCCGCCCTCGGTGCCCTGGCAGACGACGAAGTCGAGGCCGGCGTCGCGGTGCCGCAGGGCGTGCTTGACCGAGCCGCACAGGGCGCCGATGAGTCGGCCCGACGCCTGGACCTGCTCGATCACGTCGGGGGGAGGCGTGCCGAGGGCGTTGGCCACGAGCTTGGCCTTGTCGTGGCGCAGGATGGCCTCGACCTGGGGGGCGGCGGTGACCGCGGTCCAACCGAGCAGCTCGTGGTGCTTCTCGCCCTCGGGCAGCTCGGGCACCCCGTGGTCGGCCAGCACCTTGGCGCCGAAGTCGCGGTGGCCCTGGGGGATGTGCTTGGCCATCTCGGCCTCGAGCTCGTCGGGCGTCATGTCCTCGATGCCCATGCCCTCGTACTTCGACGGGATCACGATGTCGACGCCGTAGGGGCGGTCGCCGACGTGCTCGTCGAGCCAGGCGAGCTCGACCTCGAGGTCCTCGGGGCTGAAGCCGACGGCGCCGAGCACGCCCAGCCCGCCCGCCTTCGACACCGCGGCGACCACGTCGCGGCAGTGGCTGAAGGCGAAGATCGGGAACTCGATGCCCAGCTTCTCGCAGATCTCGGTGCGCATTGCGGTGCCTCCTCGGCGGATGGTGTGCCCGGGTGGGCGGGTCGACGTCAGGGGTCAGCCGGGCGGGCCGGGGAACACGACCGCGGCCGTGGCGGCCGCCCGGTGGGCGATGCGGGTGGTGCGGTCGTCGTCGCCCAGCAGCATCTCCTCGAGGAAGACGGCGAGCAGCTGGCCGGTGACGACGGTGGTGGTCGGGGCGCGTGCGGGCAGGGCCGACGGCGCGGCGGCGGACCCCGGCGGGGCGCCGAGCTCGGGGAACAGCTCGCCCAGCCAGCGGTCGATCGCCTGCTCGAGCGCCCCCGACAGGCGGCGGGCCTCGGCCAGGGCCACGGCGTCGTCGCGCAGGCTCTCGCCGATCAGCACGCGCCACAGGCGCAGCTCGCCGAGGGCCTGGGTGGCGAGCGTGGCGAAGAACGCCTCGAGCCGCGCCCGCGGCGCCAGCGCGGTGTCGACGGGCAGCGCGAGGTCGCGCAGGCCGGCGTCGTAGTGGCGGTCGGCGACGATGGCGCCCAGCAGGTCGGACTTCGACGCGAAGTAGTGGTAGAGCGTGGCGATGTGCAGGTCGCAGGCGGCGGCGAGCTGGCGCATCGTCATGCCCTCGACCCCGTGGGCGGCGATGAGGTCGGTGGCGGCGGCGAGGATGCGCGCCCGCTGGGCGCGCCCGGTCGGCGCGGGTCCCGACCGGGACCTTGCGGCGGTGGCGCTTCCCCTCGGCACGGCCCGGAACGGTAGCCGATCAATCGCTTGATCGGGAGCCCGGCCAGGACGGGAGCGGGGACCGCGCCGACGGGCCCGCACCCGATCCGGCCGGGGGGCGCCGCTCGGTACCGTGCGACCGTGCAGATCCCGCAGCGGTTCCACGCCGGGCTGGCCGACGGCTCGGTCACGCTCGCGTTCCGGCGGTGGCGGAAGCCGGCGGCCAAGGCCGGCGGCCGCCAGCGCACCCCGATCGGCGAGCTGGCGGTCGACGCCGTCGATCCGGTCGAGACCGACGCCATCACCGAGGCCGACGCCCGGGCCGCCGGCTACCGCGACCGCGCCGAGCTGCTCGGCGAGCTGGCCCGCTTCGGGCCCGAGGACGGCACGACCTACCGCATCGCCCTGCACCTGGCGGGCCCCGATCCCCGGGTCGCCCTCCGCGAGCGGGCCGAGGTCACCGACGACGAGTGGGCCCAGGTCGCGGCCCGGCTCGAGCGGCTCGACCGGGCCGGCCGGCACGGCCCGTGGACGGCCACCGTCCTGCGCCTCATCGCCGAGCGCCCGGCGGTGCGGGCCCCCGACCTGGCGGCGTCGCTGGGTCGCGAGACCGCCCCGTTCAAGATCGACGTCCGCAAGCTCAAGGAGATGGGCCTGACCGAGAGCCTCGAGGTCGGCTACCGCCTGTCACCCCGCGGCCGCACGGTGCTCGCCCGGCTCACCGGCCGGGGCTGACCGGCGGCCGCACGATCCCGGTCCGGCCGCTCAGCGGCCGAACATCGCGAGCCACTCGCGCTCGGACTTCGGCGCGAACACGAAGTTCCACTTGCGGGTGTCGCCCATCGAGGCCGACGGCTCGGCCGAGTACAGGTGGCCGGGGAACAGCACGGCGTCGTCGGGCACCTTGGACAGCTTCCGGGTGAGGCTCTCGTACAGCAGCGCGGCGTCGCCGCCGGGCAGGTCGGTGCGCCCGCACCCCTCGAGGAACAGGGTGTCGCCGGACACGAGGTAGGTCCCGTCGACGAAGAAGCACTGGCTGCCGGGCGTGTGGCCGGGCGTGTGGATCAGCTCGATGGCGACGTCGCCGACCTGCACCACGTCGCCGCTGTCGTGCTGCACGAGGTCGGTGCCCCCCACCCCCGTGACCCGCTCGACCCACGGGGCCTCGTCGCGCTGCACGTGGATGGGGACGGGGTTGAGCGCCAGCAGCTCGCGGACACCGCTGATCTGGTGGCCCATCATGTCGCCGCCCACGTGGTCCTGGTGGTAGTGGGTGGCGAGGGCTCCGGTGACCGTCATGCCGTCGGCCGCCGCCACGTCGAGGATGCCCCGCACGTCGTAGGCGGCGTCGACGACCACCGCCTCGCCCGTGGCCCGGTCGCCGACGAGGTAGACGAAGTTGACCATCTGGCGGGCCAGCGGATCGGTGGTCGCGATGTCGCGCCCGGCCAGCAGCTGGCGGAAGTAGAGGCGGTCGGGACGGTCGGCGGCGTCGACGCTGCTCATCGTCGCCGAGGCTACCGGCGCCGGTCGGGGGCGCCTGATCGCGGTTGGACGTCGGGGGCGCGGGCCGGGGAGCCTGGCGCCCATGTCTCCCGGCGCCGCCCTGCCGTTCGACCGCTCCTCCGTCGACGCCGTCAGCCTCGACGTCGGCGGCGTCCTGCTGGTGCCGGACCACGGTCTGATCGGCCACGCGCTCGCGGGCGCCGGCGTGGCGCACGACCGCTCCCGGTTCGGCGACGGGCACTACGTGGCCATGGCCGAGGTCGACCGGGCGCGGTCGCACCCCGAGGTCATGACCGACTACGCCGGCGCCTTCCTGCGGGCGGTCGGCGTGGCGCCCGCCGACGTCGGCGTGGCCGAGGACGCGCTGACACAGGTGCTCGTGGCCCCCGTGTGGAACCAGCCGCTGCCGGGCGCCCGGGCCGCCGCCGCCCGCCTGGCGGCCGCGGGCCTGCGGCTGGCGGTGACCAGCAACTCCGACGGCACCGTGGCCGACATGCTGCGCCGCCACGAGATCCTGCAGGTGGGCGAGGGCCCGGGCCTGCCGGTCGAGCACATCTCCGACTCGGGTGTCATCGGCGTGCACAAGCCCGACCCCGCCATGTTCGCGGCCACCGCCGACGGCCTCGGGCTGCCAGCCGACCGCATCTGCCACGTCGGCGACGCCGGGGGCTACGACGCCGACGGGGCCGCGGCGGCCGGGATGCTGGCGGTGCACGTCGACCCGTTGGGCCTGTGCCCAGACGACCACACCCACGTGACGTCGCTCGCCGACTTCGCCGCCCGCCTGCTCGACGGCGCCTGACGGCGTCAACCGGGATCGGGGGCGGCGATTGACCGGTCGGTCAAGGCGCTCCTACGGTCCGAGGCGTGACGAGGGGGAACGGCGCAGAGCCCGGCGCGGCCCGCGGGCCGGCGAGCGACCTCGCCGCGGTCGACGTCCACACCGACCTCGTGTGCGCGTGGGCGTACCCGGCCTCCCTGTGGCTGTGCGCCGCCCGCGACCGGCCGACCATCGAGAACGAGGTGCTGTAGTGGCCCACACGACCGTCGACCGCGACCCCATGATCGCCACGCTCGACGAGCAGTTCGACGCCCTCCTCGACCTGGCGGCCGGCCTGTCCGCCGCCGACTGGGACCGGCCGACCGCCTGCCCGGGGTGGTCGGTGAAGGACAACCTCGTGCACGTCATCGGCATCGAGGCGACGCTGCTCGGTCGGCCGACGCCCGACGTCGCGCTGCCCGACGACCTGCCGCACGTGCGCAACGACTTCGGCCGCGCCAACGAGCAGTGGATCGAGGCGTACCGCGCCCGCCCGCCGGCCGAGGTGCTGGCCGACCTGCGGGAGGCGATCACGGCGCGGCGGGCCGCCCTCGCGGGCATGGACCAGGCGGCGTTCGACGCCGAGACCTTCACGCCCGCAGGGCCCGACACCTACGGCCGCTTCATGCGCATCCGGGTGATGGACATGTGGATGCACGAGCAGGACATCCGCGAGGCGGTGGGCCGTCCGGGCCACCACGAGGGCCTCGCCCCGGTCGCGGCCCTCGACGAGATGGTGAGCGCCCTGGGCTTCGTGGTCGGCAAGCGGGCGGGCGCCCCCGCGGGCAGCAGCGTGCGCTTCGAGCTCACGGGCCCGGTCGGGCGGCGTGTCGACGTCGAGGTGGGTGAGCGGGCCCACGTCGTCGCCGCGCTCGAAGGTTCACCGTCCGTGACCCTCACGCTGCCGGCGCACCTCTTCACGCGCCTCTGCGGCGGCCGGGGCGCCGACCCCGCCGCGGTCGAGGTCACGGGCGACCGCGAGCTCGGCACCGCCGTCGCGACGAGCATGGGGTTCATGATCTGACCCGGCCCTGACCAGGTGCGGGGATGACGTGGGCGTCAGGCCTCCCACGTCGTAGGCTGCCCCCGCGTGGGCTTCACCGACCGCTTCAAGGAGGCCGCCGAGGCCGCCCGAGCCCGGCTCGCCGACCAGGGCATCAACGACTCCGGCGCCATCCACGGCATCCACGCGGTCGACCCGCACCCCCACGACCTCGAGGTCGCCAAGCGGGCCATCTCGCTCGGCGCACCCGACCCGTACTCCCTGATCACGCACGACGAGGTGGTGGCGCTCACGGGCATCCCCGTCGGCGGGCCGTCGCTGACCTACGCCGACGACGACCTGGGCGTGCGCTTCGACGCCGAGGACGGTCGCCACCGGGTGTGGTCGTTCGGCATCCACGCCGGCCACGCCGCCGACGAGTCGACCCAGTTCGACCCGGTGAGCTGGTACGAGTGGATGGTCGACCTCATCGACGACCCCGAGCCCGTGCCCGACCTCGGCGACGCCGCGGTGTACGGCCGGGGCCTGCTCTACGTCCGCGGGGCCGGTCGCGCCTTCTACGTGCTCATCGACGCCCCCGACGAGTCGCCCGCCAAGCTGTGGGCCACGGCGCTGGCCCGACGGGTGCTCGACCGCCTCGCCTCCGGCGAGGCGGGGTAGCGCGGGGGCGGCGAGCGACATGACCACGTCGACGCCGCCGGCTGCGCAGGGCGAGTCCGGGCTGGCCTTCTCGTCGGCCCGGGGCCGGTGGGTGCTCGCCGCCACCGTGCTCGGGTCGGGCATCGCCTTCCTCGACTCGACGGTCGTGAACGTGGCGCTGCCCCACATCGGCGAGGACCTCGACACCGGCGTCGGCGGCCTCCAGTGGGTGCTCAACGGCTACCTGCTGGCGGTGTCGTCGCTGATCCTGCTCGGCGGGTCGCTCGGCGACCGGTTCGGGCGCAAGCGCACCTTCCAGATCGGCATCGCCGTGTTCGCGCTCGGCTCGCTGCTGTGCGCAGTGGCCCCCAACGCCCCGCTGCTGGTCGCCGCCCGGGTCGTCCAGGGCGTCGGGGGGGCGCTGCTCACCCCCGGCAGCCTGGCCATCCTCGAGGCGAGCTTCCGGCCCTCCGACCGGTCGCGGGCCATCGGCGCCTGGTCTGGTCTCAGCGGCGTCGCCTCGGCCATCGGCCCCTTCCTCGGCGGATGGCTGGTCGACGCGGCCTCGTGGCGCTGGATCTTCCTCATCAACCTGCCGCTGTCGCTGTTCGTCGTGGTCGTCGCCGCCCGGCACGTGCCCGAGTCGCTCGACCCCGAGGCCTCCCACCACATCGACGGCCTCGGCGCCGCCCTGATCGCGCTCGCGCTCGGCGGGCTGAGCTGGGGCCTCATCGCCGCCGGCGACGACGGCTGGGGGGCCGTGAGCGTGTGGGGCTCGCTGCTGGTGGGCGTCGCGGCCTTCGTCGCCTTCGTGGTGGTCGAGCGGCGCAGCCGGGCGCCGATGCTGCCGCCCAGGATCTTCGCCTCCGCCCAGTTCCGGGCGGCCAACCTGGTCACGGCAACGGTGTACGCCGCACTGGGCGGCGTGTTCTTCCTGCTCGTGGTGCAGCTGCAGAACGTGCTCGGCTACTCGGCGATCGAGGCGGGCGCGGCCAGCTTCCCCATCACGATCCTCATGCTCGCCCTGTCGGCGCGGTCGGGGGCGATGGCGGCGCGCATCGGGCCCCGCCTGCAGATGACCGCCGGTCCGCTGCTCGTGGCCGCCGGCACGCTGCTCATGACCCGCATCGACGCCGGGTCGAGCTACGTGGCCGACGTGCTCCCGGGCGTGCTCGTCATGGGGTTGGGCCTGGCCACGACCGTGGCGCCGCTGACGTCGACCGCGCTGTCCGCGGTCGAGGACCGCTACGCCGGGGTGGCGTCGGGCGTGAACACCACGGTCGCCCGGGCGGCCCAGCTGGCGGCCGTCGCCGCCCTCCCGCTCGCCGCGGGCATCACGGACGAGACCTACCTCGACCCCGGCGAGTTCTCCGACGGGTTCCACACGGCCATGCTCATCACCGCGGCCCTGGCCGCAGCGGGCGGGCTCATCGCCTTCGTCGGCATCCGCAACCCGCAGCGCGCCCCCGAGGTCGCACCGGCGCCCGCCCCCACCGGCTGGTTCTGCGGGGCGGAGGGCCCCCCGCTCGACACCTGCCCGCGCTCGACGCCGGACGCAGACACCGGTCGTGCGGCCTGACCCCTGCCGCCCCGCCCGGATCCCGCCCGATGCGTCCAGAGGAGGCGCCCCCGACGAAGGAGGTCCGGACAGCCGCGCCAGCCCCTCGTCCGCCGGCCGCCCAGGGAGGATCAGCAGAACCATGACCGAACCGGTCCCGCCGGTCGTCGGCCCCGCCGCCGTCGTCCCCGTCCCCGCCGTGCGTCCCGCCGCCGCCCCGCGCCCGAGCGCGTCCGGCGCCGGCCCGATCTCCGATCCCGCCGCCGACCCGGTCGTCCTGCTCGACGCCGCCGGCCGCCCGTCGGGCACGCTGCCGAAGGGCGAGGTGCACCACGAGCACACGCCCCTGCACCTGGCGTTCTCGTGCCATGTCGTCGCCCCCGACGGGCGCGTCCTGCTGACGCGCCGGGCCGCGGCCAAGCGCACCTGGCCCTCGACGTGGTCGAACGCCTGTTGCGGCCACCCCCGGCCCGGCGAGACCCTCCGCCACGCCGTCGAGCGCCGGCTGGGCGACGAGCTCGGTCTCGTCCCCCGGCGGCTGGCGCTCGCCATCCCCGACTTCGTCTACCGGGCCGAGATGCGCGGCGGTCCGGTCGAGCACGAGCTGTGCCCGGTGGTCGTGGCCGAGGTCGACACCGATCCGGTGCCCGACCCCGCCGAGGTCGACGGCATCGAGTGGGCCACGTGGGACGCGGTGCGGGCCCGCGCCGCCGCCGACCCCGGCTCGCTCAGCCCGTGGTCGGTGCGCCAGATCGGCCAGCTCGCCGGGCTGGCGCCCACGCCCCTCGCCTGGCTCGACGCCGAGACGGGTGCCGACCACGGTGCCACCGGCGACGCCGGGCTCGACCGCCCGGCCGGCATCGGCGTGGTCCCGGCGTTCCCCGCTCCGGGCTCGGGCGCCGACGGGGGTGCGGCCGACCCCGTGGCCGCCGTGCGCACCGACGTCGAGCGCGTCATCGACCGGTTCCTCGCTGCCCGCCGCGCCGAGGCGGCCGACCTGCACCCCGCGGTGACGCGGGTGAGCGGCGAGATCGGCCGCCTGGTCGCGGCGGGCGGGAAGCGCCTGCGCCCGGCCTTCGCCTACTGGGGCCACCGGGCCACGGGCGCCCCGCACGACGACGGCGTGGTGGTGGCGGCGGCGTCGCTCGAGCTGCTGCACACGTTCGCCCTGCTGCACGACGACGTCATGGACCGGTCGGCCCGCCGGCGCGGGCAGCCCACCGCCCACCGGGCCCTGGCCGAGGTGCACCGCCGCGACGGCCTCGACGGCGACGACGGCTGGTTCGGTGTCAGCGGCGCGATCCTGGCCGGCGACCTGGCGTTCCTGTGGGCCGGCCGGCTGCTCGACGAGGCCCCGCTCGCCCCTGACGCCCGCGAGCGCGGTCGTGCCGTCTTCGCCCGCCTGTGCACCGAGGTGATCGGCGGCCAGTACCTCGACCTGCGCCTGACCCACGGCGACGGCGGCGACGCCGGCGAGGATCTCGCCCAACTCGTCGCGCTGCTCAAGTCCGCGCGCTACACGGTCACCCGGCCCCTGCAGCTCGGTGCCGCACTGGCCGACCCGGCGACCGGCGCGTCCCCCGCGCTCGCCGCGGCGCTCGGCACCTACGGCGACTCGGTGGGACTGGCGTTCCAGCTGCGCGACGACGTGCTCGGGCTGTTCGGCGACCCGGACGTGACCGGCAAGAGCCGGCTCGACGACCTGCGCGAGGGCAAGCACACCCTGCTCGTCGTGCGCGCCCTGGGGCTCGCCCCCGAGCCCGACCGCCGGCTGCTGGCCGCCGCGCTGGGCGACCCCGACCTCGACGACGCGACAGCCGGGCGCTGCCGCGACATCGTGGCCGCGTCGGGGGCGCTGGCGTCGGTCGAGGCGCTCATCGCCGCCCGCCAGGCGCGTGCCGTGCGGGCCGTGCGCGACGTGCCCGAGCCCGCCCGCCGCGCCCTGACCTCGCTCGCGGCGCTGGCCACCCACCGCGACCGCTGATGGCGTCGACCGCACGACCGCCGGCCGGGGGCTCGGTGGTCATCGTCGGTGCCGGCCTCGGCGGGCTGTCGGCCGCCTGCCACCTGGCCGGCGCCGGGTACGACGTGACCGTCGTCGAGGCGTCCGACCGCCCCGGCGGCCGCGCCGGCCTGGCCGAGCTCGGCGGCTACCGGTTCGACACCGGCCCGACGGTGCTGACGATGCCCGACCTCGTCGAGCGCTGCTTCCACGCCGCCGGCGTCGACATGGCCGACCTGCTCACGCTCGTCCCGGTCGATCCGATGTACCGCGCCGTCTACGCCGACGGCAGCGAGCTGCACGTGCGGCAGGGGCGCGACGCCATGACCGACGAGGTGCGCCGCGTGTGCGGCCCCGACGAGGCCGCGGCGTTCGGGCGGTTCTGCGACTGGTTGGGCCGGCTCTACCGGGTCGAGATGCCGCACTTCATCGAGACCAACTTCGACAGCCCGCTCGACCTCGTGCGGCCGCTCGGCCCCGCGCTCGACCTGGTGCGCATGGGGGCGTTCGGCCGCCTCGGCCGGACCGTCGCTCGCCGGTTCTCCGACGAGCGCCTGCGGCGCATCTTCAGCTTCCAGGCCCTGTACGCGGGCCTGGCGCCGTACGAGGCGCTCGCCCTCTACGCCGTCATCACCTACATGGACGTGGTCAACGGCGTGGTGGTGCCCGTCGGCGGCATGCACGCCCTGCCCCGGGCGCTCGCGGCCGCGGCCACCAAGGCGGGGGCGCAGTTCCGCTACGGCGCCCCCGTCGAGCGCATCCTGCTGGCCGAGGGCGCCACGGGTGCGGTGCGGGGCGTGCGGCTGGCCGGCGGCGAGGTGGTGCGCGCCGACGCGGTGGTGTGCAACCCCGACCTGCCGGTCGCCTACCGCACCCTGGTGCCCGGCCTGCCGGCGCCCCGGGTGGCGCGGCGGGGCCGCTACTCGCCGTCGGCGGTCGTGTGGCACGTGGGGGTGCGTGGCGACCTGCCGCCCGGCGCCGCCCACCACAACATCCACTTCGGCCGGCCCTGGGACGGCGCCTTCCGGTCGCTGCTCCGCGACGGTCGTCGCATGCCCGAGCCGTCGCTGCTGGTCAGCGTGCCCTCGCTCGGCGAGCCCTCCCTGGCTCCCGCCGGGCGGCACGTGCTGTACGTCCTCGAGCCCGTGCCCAACCTCGACGGCCGGGTCGACTGGACGACCGAGCGCGCCCGCGCCCGCGACGACCTCGCGGCGGCGGTGGCGGGCTTCGGCTACCCCACCGACATCGAGGTCGAGCAGCTGGTCGATCCGCTCGACTGGGAGGCCCGGGGCATGGAGCGCGGCACGCCCTTCGCCCTCGCCCACACCTTCCGGCAGACCGGGCCCTTCCGGCCCGCCAACACCCACCCGGCCGCGCCGGGGCTGGTGTTCACCGGGTCGGGCACGGTACCGGGCGTCGGCATCCCGATGGTGCTCGTGTCGGGCATGCTGGCGGCGCGACGCGTCCACGAGGTGCTGCCCCGATGAGCACTCGACTCACCACCACCGTGCCCACCCTCGACGCCTCGTACCGGCTGTGCCGCGAGCTCAACAAGCGCTACGGGACCACGTACTACTGGTCGTCGCTCGTGCTCCCGCGCGTGGTCCGGCACCACGTCTGGGCCCTGTACGCCTTCTGCCGCCACGCCGACGACATCGTCGACGACCTCGGCGACGCCCCGATCGAGGAGCGCGAGAAGGCGCTCACCGCCTACGGCGACCGCTTCTTCGCCGACCTGGCCGCCGGGCGGTCCGACCACCCGGTCCTGCGGGCCGTCGTGCACACGGTGCGCGCCTACGGGCACGACCCCGAGGTGTTCCGCCGGTTCCTGGCCTCGATGGCCATGGACCTGTCGGTCGACCGCTACGCCACGTGGGACGACCTGCTCGTCTACATGGACGGCTCGGCGGCGGTGATCGGCGAGATGATGCTGCCGATCCTCGAGCCGCCCGACCCGGTCGCCGCGCTCGGCCCCGCCCGCGACCTCGGCTTCGCCTTCCAGCTCACCAACTTCCTGCGGGACGTGGCGGAAGACCTCGACCGCGGGCGCGTCTACATCCCCCAACAGGACCTCCAGCGCCACGACGCGGACCCGGCCCGCCGGGCCGTCGACCCCGAGTGGCGGGCCCTCATGCGCTTCGAGATCGACCGGTGCCGTGCCCTGTACCGCTCGGCCGAGACCGGGGTGACGCTGCTGCCGCCGGCGTCGGCCCGCTGCGTGAGCACCGCCCTGCACCTCTACTCGGGCGTGCTGGTGCGCATCGAGCAGGCCGACTACGACGTGTTCTCGCAGCGGGCGCGCGTGCCGACGCGCACCAAGGCGCTGGCGGCCGCCCGCGCAGTGCTCCACCGGAGGCGCTGATGGCCAGGGGTCGGTAGCGAGGTGCAGAACCTGCTGCTCGTCGCGCTCGGGTTGGTGGCCGGGGCGGTGCTGCTCGCCCGCATCCCCACGGTCGGGGTCGCCGGCCGGCCGGCCGGTGCACCCGCCGGAGCGGGGCCACCGGGTGACCGCCCGGCCGCCCCCGTCCCGCCCACCGTGTCGATCGTCGTGCCCGCACGCAACGAGGCGGCCACGTTGCCCGTGCTGCTCGCCTCGCTGGCCCGCCTCGACCCGGCGCCGCACGAGGTGATCGTCGTCGACGACGCCTCCACCGACGGCACGGCCGCCGTCGCCGCGGCCCACCGCGTCGTGGTGGTGACGTCCGACCCGCCGCCCGGCTGGGCGGGCAAGCCGTGGGCCTGCCACGTGGGCGCCACGACCGCCTCGGGTTCGCACCTCCTGTTCCTCGACGCCGACACCCGGCTGGCGCCCGACGCCCTGGCCCGCCTCCTGGCCGAGCACGACGCCGGCGGCGGGCTGGTGTCGGTCGAGCCGCGGCACGTCACCGAACGCGGCTACGAGCAGCTGTCCGCGTTCTTCAACGTGACGGCGATGATGGGCACCGGCGCCTTCGCCCCCGGCCGCGGCGGCCGGGGCAGCATGGCGTTCGGGCCGTGCCTCGTCACGACGGCCGCCGACTACCGGGCGGTCGGCGGACACGCGGCGGTGGCCGGCGAGGTCGTCGAGGACGTGCACCTGGCGCGCCGCTACCGCACGCACGGTCTGCCGGTGCGCTGCCTGGGCGGCGGCGACGCCGTCGCCTTCCGCATGTACCCGGGCGGCGTGCGCCAGCTCGTCGAGGGGTGGACCAAGAACATCGCCGCCGGTGCCGGACTGTCCCCCCGGTGGGCGCTGGCGGGCAGCATCGCGTGGGTGTCGAGCTGCGTGGCCGTGGCGCTGGTCGGCGTGCGGGCGGGCCTGGCCTGGGCGGCCGGCGGCGGTGCGCCGATCGTCCCCGCCCTGGCCTGGGCGGTCGTGGCGGTCGAGCTGCGGTGGATGCTCGCCCGGCTCGGGTCGTGGCGGTGGTGGACCCCGTGGCTGTTCCCGGTGCCGCTCGTCGCCTTCCTCGCCGTGTTCGCCCGCTCGCTGGCGGTCACGCTGGTGCGGGGCGAGGTGACCTGGCGCGACCGGCGGGTGCCCGTCGGGGCCCGACCGGGGCGGTGACGGCGTGCGCCTCGTCCACCTGTCCGACCCGCTCACCGTGCTGCTCGACGTGGTGGCCTGGGGCCTGATCCACGCCGGATCCGGGTACCTCGCCCACCGCGTCCCGGTCCGCTGGCTGGCGCAGGACCGGTGGCTGTTCCGCGAGCGGCGGGTCGAGCGCGGCGGCCGCCTGTACACCCGCACGCTGCGCATCGGTCGCTGGAAGGACCGGCTACCCGAGGCCGGCGCCCTGTTCGCGGGCGGCATCTCGAAGCGCCACGTCACCGAGGCGGCGGCGGGCGGCCTCGAGCGGTTCGTGGTCGAGACCCGGCGCGCCGAGCTGGGCCACTGGCTGGCCGCCGCCCCCGGGCCCCTGTTCGCCCTGTGGAACCCGCCGGCCGTGGTGCCGGTGATGGTGCTGTACGGCCTGCTCGTCAACCTTCCGTTCATCGCCGTGCAGCGCTCCAACCGCATCCGGGCGACGCGGGTGCTGCGGGGTCGGGCGGCTCGTCAGGCGCGCCCGGCCCGAACGGCCGAGCCGGGTCGGGCCTCGCGGGCCAGCGGGTCGACCGCTCCGGGGTCGGCCGCCGCCCGCTCGCGCGACGCCCGCGACACCAGCGGCAGCAACATGCCGTAGGGCTCGCCGCCGAACCGGTGGTGCACCCGGTGCGAGCTGCGCAGCCACTCGAGGTAGGCCAGCGGCGGCACGCGCACCGGCAGCCGGCGGTGGATGTACACCTCGTGCACGAACAGGTACGTGGCCCCGTAGGCCGTCACGCCGATGCCCACCCACAACAGCGGGCCGATGGCCGGTCCCATGGTGGCGAGGGCGAACAGCGAGACGCCGACGGTCGAGAAGCACAGGGGGAAGAGGTCGTTGCGCTCGAACCGGCTGCCCGTCGGCACGTGGTGGCTACGGTGCCAGACCATGCCGGCGCCGTGCATCACGTACCGGTGGGCCAGGTAGCTCACGCCCTCCATCACCACGAACGCGGCGGCGGCCAGCAGCACGCCGGCGAGCGCGCTCACCGTCTCACCTCGACACGGCGGGTCGCGGTGGGGAGCCGATCCGCCGCGACCCCGGCGTCGTCGGCGTCGGTGTCGTCGGTGGCGCCGTCGGGGGCGCGCTCGGAGCGGCCCGCGCGGTCCCACACGAGGATCACGAGCGTCAGCAGGGCGAAGGCGTACAGGAACTCCTCGGCCAGGATGTCCCACACCGGGCGCAGGCCGCTGGTGTCGGCCTCGCGGTACAGCACGATGGGCGCCGACAGCTTCGTCAGCCACCCGTCGACCGGGATCATGAAGGCGAACACGATCGCCATCGCCACCCAGTAGGCCGCCTGGCGGAAGATGCCGGTGCGGAACACCAGCAGCTCGAGGGCCACCACGAGGGCGGCGGCGCCGATCGAGAGGGTGGGATAGATGGGCATCAGGGCTGCTCCACCCGCCCCCGGCGCCCCGGCAGGCGGTCGACGCCGGGCAGGCGCACCCGCCCGGCGGCGACGTTGCGCACCGACTCGAGGGTGAGCAGCGCGCACACGGGGACGACCACGAAGAACACCAGCTCCTCGATCGCCATGCCGCCGGGGAGCGTGACGCCGACGGTGAAGGCGGGGTCGAAGTCCCAGGTGCCGGTGGAGCTCGCCCACAGGTCCCACGCCACGAACGCCAGGAAGGCGGGGACGAGGGCGATCGCCAGGCGCCGGGGGCGGCGCCACACACGGGCGTCGAAGGCGAACTCGAGCGGCAGCGTGACGAGCACGCAGAGCCCCATCAGGATCAGGTACTGGAAGCGGGCCATCACGTCCTCGCCGTCACGGTACCCCGGGTCGGCGGGCGACCGACGGGGAGGACGTGCGGGGCAGGGCACGCCGGCCCCGCCCCGCACGCCGGTCGGGGGGTCACGCCGGGCGCGCCGACGCGACCACGTTGTCCCGGTAGTGGCCGGCGGCGCTGTCGAACGCGCCCCCGCACGTGATGAGCACCAGGCGAGGCTCGCCGTCGCGTGCCCACACGTCCGCCGGCAGCTCGGCCTTCGGCACCTGCGTGACGTCGGTGACGACGTAGCCGACGCTCGAGCCGTCGCTCATCCCCACCTGCACCGTGTCGCCCGGGCCCAGGTCGTCGAGGTGCCGGAACACGCCGTCGACGCCGTCGTAGGCGATGTGGGCGGCCAGCACGGTCGAGCCGGGTTCGCCGGGGCGCGCCCCGAACCGGTACCAACCGACCTCGCGGACCCCGGGGATCTGCATCTCGCCGTCGTCCTCGACGCCGACCGCCCGCACGGGGGCGCCGGCGACGTCGAGGGCGTCGATCGAGAGGCCCGTGGGCTCGGGGCCCGTCTCGGGCACCGCGGGCAGCGCGGGTGCCGGCGGGAGGGGCTGGGGCCCGACGCCCGGCGCCGCCGCGGTGGTGGTCGTCGTCGTCGGGGTGCCCGCCGCCCGCTCGGCGGAGGTCGCGGAGTCGGCGTCGCCGCCCGACGAGCAGGCGGCGACGAGCAGCAGGGCCGCCGGTGCGGCGGCGAGCAGGCGCGACGCCCGTACGCGCCGGGCCGGCCGCGGAGGTGCGGCCGGCCCGGTCACGGGCGCAGGGCGCCGTCGCTCAGCGGTCGGACGCAACGACCCGCGCGGCGACGATGCGGCGACCGGCGACGGTGGCGGCCACGGCCGCCCCGGCGAACCCGGCGATCAGCCACCCGGCGGGCAGCGACGTGCCGTCGGACACCGGGCTGTTGCCGGTGTTGACGGCGCTGGGGGCCGAGCCCGACCCGCCGATGGTCTCGGTCAGGGTCTGCAGGGTGCCGGCGTCGAGCGAGCCGACGGCGTACACGACGAGGGTCTCGCCGTCGGTGATCGGCAGGTCGGCCGGGCCGATGACCACGGGCTCGGTGGCGCCGGTGGGCACCACGTCGGCCGAGATCGTGCCGGCGGGCAGCGCTGCCGAGGCCTCGTTCGGGTTCGACAGGTTGGCGAAGGCCACCTGTCCACCCGCCCGGACGTCGACGGCGGGCGCGGCCGCGGTGTGCCGCACGACGAGCCGACCCTGGCCGGCAGGCAGGGCGCTGGTGTCGTTGGTGAAGACCGTCAGCGTCGGCGCGCCGGCGGCGTCGAGGTGGGCGATGGCGGTGACGTTGCCGCTGGCGGGCAGCTGCAGGTCGCCGGCGTCGATGGCCACGGTGTCGGTGCCGGCGGCCTTGACCTGGACCCCGGCGAGCGTCTGCCCGGCGTAGGACGACAGGTCCTGCGTGTCGCCGAACTTGAAGTCGGTGATGACGTTGGTGCCGCCGACGGCGACGTCGACGGGAGTGTCGGGGATGCCGTGGATCAGGTGGATCCGCGCTCCCGACTGCGCTCCCGCCGGCGCGCTCCCGGTGGCGAGCAGCCCGAGCGCCGCTACCAGGACCGCGCAGAGTGCGATCAATCGCTTCATGTGTCGTGTCTCCCGTTGTGCCTCGTCCCCCCACGTCGTCGTGGAGGGTGTCGGCCGGGTCTTCGCCGGTAGCCGGCGCCCCGGATGCACCGACGATGGCCTCCCAGGTCAGCGACGACATCTGGCAGCGGCGCGCATCCCGGACGGGGCGCCGCGACGAACAACCGGTCATGGCGGCACTGTCCGACGGGAGAACTAGGGTCAGGGTGTGGGCACAGTCCACGACGCCACCGAGGGTGACGACTGCGACGACGGGGGCACCGCCGCTGAGGACGCCGAGCTCGAACTGGCCTTCCGCGCCGGCAAGGACGGCGCGCTCGATGCCGCGTACCAGCGCTTCGGCAGCACCGTCTACACGTTCGTCCGCAGGGCCGCCGGCGACGACCTGGCCGACGAGCTGACGCAGGACGTGTTCGTGGCCGCCTGGTCCTCCGCATCACGCTTCGATCCCGAGCGCGGCGCGCTCGGGGGCTGGCTCATCGGCATCGCCCGCCACAAGGTGGTCGATGCCCTGCGCCGGCGCGAGCGGGCGACCGCACGCATCGAGCGGGCCGGCGCCCTGGCAGACGCCCCGTCCACCACCACCGAGATCGACCGGCTGGCCGAGCGGCTCGCCCTCGGCGAGTGCCTGCGCCTGCTGCGGCCCGAGGCGCGGCAGGCCGTCGAGCTGGCGTTCTGGTCCGACCTCACCCACGAGCAGATCGCCGCCCGCACCGGCCGCCCGCTCGGCACCGTCAAGGCGCAGATCCGGCGCTCGCTCGCCGCCATGCGCCGGCACCTGGAGGGCATCGATGCCGCCTCGTGACCCCGACGAGCGCCCCGTGGGCGACGAGGTCGACCTGCGATCGCTCCGCGGTGGGGCTCCCGCCGAGGGAGCCCGCACGCCCGACGACGACGACCTGGGGCGCATCGGCGAGATCCTGCGTTCGCTGTCGGCCGACGACCTGACGCGCGACGAGCCCCCGCCCGCCGTGTGGCAGGGCATCGTCGCCCGCACCGGTGGCGCCGCCGCCGGTGGCAGCCCCGGGCCCGGCCGTACCGCCATGGACGTCGGGCCCGATGTGTCGGGCGTGGCTGACGTGCCCGGCGCGGTGGCCGACGTGCCGGGCGCGGCTGGTGTGTCCGGCGTGCCCGAGGGGCCGGGCGTCCGTGACGTGGTGCCGGACGACGGGCCCGGCGGGTCTGGCTCGATGCCCGGCGGTACCGCGGCGGACGTCGGGCCCGGCGTGACCGGCGCGATGCCTGGCCGTACCACGGCTGACCTGCCCGGCGCGGTGCCCGGCGGCGACCGATCGCCGCCCCCGCTGCGCTCGGTCGAGGGCGCAGGCGCAGGTGCCCCCCGGCATGCCCGGCGCCGCGGGTCCGGTCGCGGTGCGCACGAGCGACGCTCCTGGGGGCTCGCCGCCGCGGCGGCCGCTGCGGTCGTCGTCCTGATCGTCGGCGGCGTGGCCCTGGCCCGCCGCGACGACGACTCCGGCGGCTCGGTCGTGGCCTCCGCCGAGCTCGAGCCCCTGCCCGACGAGCCGACGGGCGCGGCGACCCCGGTGCGTGCCGACCTGATCGACAAGGGGGGCAGCCTCCAGCTGGACCTGTCGACCGGCGACCTCCCCGCACCGGCCGGCTTCTACGAGGTGTGGCTGATCGACACCGACATCTCGGGCATGGTCTCGCTCGGCCCCGCCCGGGCCGACGGCACCTACGCGGTGCCGGCCGACGTCGACCCGACGACGTTCCCGATCGTGGACGTGTCGCTCGAGCCGCCCGACGGCAACCCCACCCACTCGGGCGTGAGCGTCCTGCGTGGCACGCTCGCCTGAGCCGGCGGGCCGCACCGCCGGGGGCGCCCGATGACGCGCGCGGTCATGTGGTTCCGGCGCGACCTGCGCCTGTCCGACAACCCCGCCGTCGCGGCCGCGGCGCGCCACGTGGGACCCGACGGCGAGGTCGTGGCGCTGTTCTGCACCGATCCCCGCCTCGGTCGCCCGGCCGGCGCGGCCCGCCGGGCCTTCCTCTCGGGCTGCCTCCGGGCGCTCGACGAGGCGGTCGACGGGCGCCTCGTCGTGCGGTCCGGCCGCCCCGAGCAGGTCGTCCCCGCGCTCGCGCGCGACGTCGGCGCCGGCGCCGTCTTCGCCGCCGAGGACTTCGGGCCGTACGGGCGCGAGCGCGACCGGCGGGTCGACGAGGCGCTGGGTCGGCACGACGTCGAGCTGGTCCGCGTCGGCTCGCCCTACGCCGTTCCGCCCGGCGAGATCGTGAACAAGGCAGGCGACCCGTACAAGGTGTTCACGCCGTTCTCGCGGGCCTGGCGCGCCCACGGGTGGCCCGCCCCCGCACCCGCGGCCAGCACCGTCGCCTGGGCCTCGGGGATCGACGGCACGGGCGTGCCCGACGCAGCGTCGCCCGACGCCGACCTGCCCGAGCCGGGCGAGGCCGCGGCCAAGCGTGCCGCCCGGCGGTTCTGGGACGGCGGCCTCGACCGCTACGACGGCGCCCGCGACCGCCCCGACCTCGACGCCACCTCCCGCCTGTCGCCCTACCTCAAGTGGGGCTGCATCCACCCCCGCCAGCTCCTGGCGAAGCTGGGTCGCAGCCGGGCCCACGACACGTTCCGCACCGAGCTGTGCTGGCGCGAGTTCTACGCCGACGTGCTGTGGCACCGGCCCGACACGATCCACCGGGCGTTCCGGCCCGAGATGCGGGCGATGGAGGTCGACACCGGTCGCGGCGCCGACGCCGCCTTCCGGGCGTGGTGCGAGGGGCGCACGGGGTTCCCGATCGTCGACGCCGGCATGCGCCAGCTGGTCGCCCAGGGCTGGATGCACAACCGCGTGCGGATGATCGTGGCCAGCTTCCTCGTCAAGGACCTGCACCTCGACTGGGCACGCGGCGCCCGCTGGTTCATGCAGCACCTCGTCGACGGCGACCTCGCCTCGAACCACCACGGATGGCAGTGGGTGGCGGGCACCGGCACCGACGCCGCCCCGTACTTCCGCATCTTCAACCCGGTCGCCCAGGGCGAGCGCTTCGACCCGCACGGCGACTACGTGCGCCGGTGGGTGCCCGAGCTGCGCTCGGTGCCCGGCAAGGCGGTCCACCGCCCGTGGGCCCTCGACGGCGGCCCGCCCGAGGGCTACCCGCCGCCGATCGTGGACCACGCCGACGAGCGCGCCGAGGCGCTCCGCCGCTACGCCGAGGTCACGGGGTGACCCCTGTGGGCTGACTGTTGCGGCTGGGCCTTGCGGGCTGATCCCTTCGGGGCTGGTCCTTGCCGGTTGGCGGTTGTGGGCTGATCCTCGCGGGCTGATCCCTGCGGGCCGACCGCTGCGGGCTGCCGGCTGTTCGTCCGTCGCCCGGTCGGCGTCCAGCGTCAGCCGTTCGTCCGTCGCGGGTCAGTTGCCGGGTCCTCGGCGGGGCGTCCACGTCCCCCCGGTGGCCCATCCACGCGTCCGGTCCGCCCCGGGTCCGTCCCGGCCCTGACCAGTCCCGGCGCAGAGGAGGTGCGCTGGCGGTGCCGTGGGCCGCGGCCTTCACCCCGTGCCGACCCCTGGAGCTCGGACGGGTCTGTCCGCACCGCCTCAGGCGGGCGACGGGTCGGCGGGCGGTCGGTCGTCGGGGTCGTGGTCCGTTCGCCGGCGGCGGGCCTCGGCTTCGGCCAGCGAGAGGACCTCCCGCAGCGGGACCTGCCGCAGCCGGGCGACCCGGGCGGCGTCGTCGTGCTCGGGCTTGGCCCGTCCGGGGCTCACCTTCACGCGGACGGGCAGGCCGGCGACGTCGACGGTCTCGACGGTCCGGGTGCGCGGCCAGCGCTCGAGCGTCGTGCCGCGCACTCCCAGCGACCCGGTCTCGGCCGCCAACGTCGAGGTGACCTGCTCGGCCAGCGCCGGGTCGGCGAGCGCGCTCACGACGTGCGCGGGGCGGCCCTTCTTCATCACGACCGGCGTGACCCAGGCGTCGTGGGCGCCCGCCGCCAGCAGCTCGGCGATCGTGTGGGCGAGCACCTCACCGGTCGCGTCGTCCAGGTTGGCCTCGAGCAGCACGACCGGATGCCCGGGGGCCACGCCCACCTGGTCGCCCGGTCCCGTGCCGGCCGCCAGCGAGGTCCCGACGACGACCTGCACGGCGTTCGGCCGACCGTCGATCTCGCGCGTGCCGGCCCCGAAGCCGGTGGCCTCGACCCGCATCGGCGGCAGCGGGCCCCAGCCCGACACCGTGGCGGCCAGCAGGGCGGCCCCGGTCGGCGTCGTGAGCTCGATCGGAACGTCGACGCCGTGGGTGGGTGCGCCCTCGAGCAGGCCGACGACGGCGGGGGCGGGGTTGGGCAGCAGGCCGTGGGCGGCCCGCACCATGCCCGTGCCGTTGGCCACCGAGCTGGCCCACACCTCGTCGACGCCGAGCACCTCGAGCGCGGCGCAGGTGCCGACGACGTCGACGATGGCGTCGAGGCCGCCGACCTCGTGGAAGTGCACCTGCTCGGGCGGGCGGCGGTGCAGCCGCCCCTCGACCTCGGCCAGGGCCCGGAACGTGGCGAGCGCCCGCCGGGTGACCCGCTCGGGGAGGCGGGCCTCCTCGACGAGGGCGACGATGTGGCCCGCCGTCCGGACGACCGCGGTCTCCGGGGCCTCGACCCTGGCGTGGGTGGCGGCGATGCCGCAGCGCAGCACCGGCTCGAACCGCAGCTCCCAGCCGCCCACGGGCAGGCGACCCACCAGGGTGCGCACCTCGTCGGGGTCGGCGCCGGCGTCGACGAGCGACCCGAGGGCCATGTCTCCGGCGATGCCCGAGAAGCAGTGGAACCAGGCGACGGTGGCGGGGCCCGCCCGGCGACCGCGACCCCGGCTGCCGTGCCGGTGCACCTCGGATCGGCCCGGGGGTGGTTCCGCCGGGTCATGCGGCTGCCCCGGCGGCCCGTCGTGCGGGTCCCCCGGCGCGCCGCCCGGCGGCGGTTCCGCCGCGGTGCGGGGGTCGGCGGGCGGGTCTGGGGACACCTCGTCGCCGGTCACAGCAGGATCCTGAGCACGGCGCACGCAGCGCCGAACCCGTTGTCGATACCGACCACCGTCAACCCTGCGGCGCACGACGAGAGCATGCCCAGCAGCGCGGTGACCCCCTGGAGGCTGGCCCCGTAGCCGGCGCTCGTGGGCACCGCGACGACGGGCGCGGGCGTGATGCCGCCGACGATGCTGGCCAGCGCTCCCTCCATGCCGGCGATCACGACGACGACGTCGGCATCGGCCAGCACGTCGGCCGAGGCCAGGAGCCGGTGGACGCCGGCGACGCCCACGTCCGTGAGACGGATCGGCTCGATGCCGTGAGCCGTGAGCGTGGCCGCGCACTCGTCGGCGACGGGCAGGTCCGCAGTGCCCGCGGTGGCCACGACGACCCGTTCCGCCCGCGGCTCGGCGATGCGCCAGGCCACGGTCGAGGGGGCGACGCCCGTGCGGTGGCCGTCGGGGTTCCGGTCGAGGGCGGCGGCGACCTGGGCGTCGTCGGCCCGGGTCAGCAACACGGGCCCCGAGCCCGGG
>Ga0111538_10002006_pt1 | contig 28625 bp, 17 predicted proteins | sample SoiMethybrSBSTD1_FD_79669 | JGI IMG/M metagenome (GOLD analysis project Ga0111538, IMG submission 79669) | Bulk soil microbial communities from a Populus tree surrounding site in Tennessee, USA - Soil MetaG P. TD hybrid SBSTD1 (version 2)... | ecosystem: Environmental > Terrestrial > Soil >... | reverse complement strand
CGGTCGTCGTCTGAAACTCCTGCGGAATGTATTGCCGCCATTGCTGCTGCCGCATTGACGGGCCGAGCCTCGCGCATGTTTCGGAGACAAGATCATTCTGTTGCCAGAAGTACCACCGTACCGACCGTCTGTCCAGGACGACGAGATAACGCTCGTCCTGCGAAAACGATACCTCCGTCGGACGAGCCGAATGCTCGATGCGCGACAACTCCGGCAGCACGGTCAGAGCTGGCGTCGCCGTGGCAGGCACCGCGAACACGTGCACCGTCCCCGCATCGTCAGCAGACGCGAAGTACCGTTCGCTCTCGCTGAATGCGAGGGCCGTCACGTTGCCATCGACTTTCCAGGTGCCAAGTGGCGCGCCAGCTTTCCACACCGTGATGCCGTTCCAGAATCCAGCGCCTTCCGCGTACCCGAAGTCGGCAACGGCAATCAGCGAGCCGGTCTTCGACACCGCCAGCGGCTGAATGCCGCCGACCCTGGGCGCCGGACCGAGATCGCGAACGTTGGCTTGTTCTGCGGGATCGATGATCGCGAGGTGTCCGCCTGGGCGGCGCATGAGAAGGACGCCGCGCGGCAGCACCGCGAGGATGTCACCTGGTGGAATCTCGAACGGGCCCCGGCGTGTACCGTCTGCTGCGTCGAACACGACCATCGAACGCGGCGCAGAGGCCTGTCCGGCGCCGTCCGTCGTCGATTGATTTTGACCGATGGGTGACAGCACGGCGAGACTTCGTGAATCACTGCTGAATCGTATTGACGGCAGCGGGGACTGCAGTCCGTGTGTTTTCGTCCACCGCTCGACTGGCTCGCCGTTCTCCACCACGCTGTAGGCAATGCCGGTCCCGGTCGGCCGCGCGTGCGCGGCACCATCCTGTGACAAGCCTGCCCGAGTCATGAAGAAGATGGACGGAACCTGTTCTGCGCGCACGCTCACATGGCTTACCGGAGCGCTTCGCTCCCACACATCGAACCCGCTCGCCGTCGTGACAAGCACGCGTCCGGCCCGGAGAACCGGCGCTCCCCTGGTCGGCAGAATGTTTCGCAGGATCCCAGCCAGCCCACCCGAGGACGGTGCAGACGGAACCAGTTGGAGCGTGTCGAGGCCGAACGCCGTCCACCGGTTGATTCTGCGTTTGTCGGCGGCGACGACCTGACGCGTGTCGACGGAAATGGCGACCCGATCGATTTGTTGGCCGAGGGCGGCCGTCGCCACCAGGACTCCAGTCGTGTCCCACAGGCGAACCGTCCCGTCGGCGCTGAACGTCAGAAACGTATCCTCGCTGATACCTCCGGCCAGCTTGACCACGTTCGACCCGGTTGGCAGTGCCAGCGGGGGCCCCGGTTCGCCGGTCGCGGGAATCTGCCAGAGCCTGACAGTTCCCGCGTTGTCCGCACCGACAAGTCGATCGCGCGGCAGAAACATCAACCGCGCGCCGCTCTGCCCGGTCGCATACGAGACGGTCACCAACGGGCGCGATCTCGAATACAGCAGGAGGTCTTCACTAGGATTGCCTGTCTTCTCGCCGATGGCCCCGATCAGGCCGTCGCTCCGAACGTCGACGGCTCGTACCTGGTACTCGGACGACCAGGCCACGACCTCTGGCATCTCCCCAGTCCGCCACCGCGAGCGCGGCCACTCGTACAACTTCCCGCACGGCACCAGCACGCTCGTGTCGTCGGGACCGAATACCGCTTCTCCCGTCGGTGCGTATGCGCACGAGAGACCGGCCACTTGTTCGCCCGTGTCAAGTCGCCAGATCTCAATCGTCGGACCGCCTCCCGAGTGTGTGACGACGAGCAGATCCTGGCGGGACGAGACGGCGAATGCGTCCGGGTTGCGACCTCCCATCAGCATGCGATCCGGTTGGCCAGGAGTCATGATGCGGATGATGCCGTCCCTCGTGCCTGCGATCAGCACACCCCCGGGCAACGTTTCGAGCGCACTGACGTCGCCGCCTGCATCGATCGACCCTTCAGGGGTCGCCGTTCGCGCCAGGACATTGGTGAGAACGGTGCGGCTCTCGAGATTCGTGAGGCCCTGCTCACCGTTGGCCTGTACGAACTTGATGGCGGCCAGCGCCAGCAGTGCCGCCGACGGCTGCGACGCAATGTTCGACCCGACCAGTTGTGCGCGCGATGCGAGCAGCTGCGACACCGCCAGCGTCCAGTTGCGCCGTGCGTCACGTTCGTTGCTCCGCGAATCGCGATACAGCATCAACAGCGTCACCGCCACCCCGACGAGCGCGACGATGACAACGGCGACTGCGGGAATGGTCCGCCGCATCCACCGGTCGCGTGTGCGTCGAGACTCGGCTTCGGCGGCTCGCGCTTCCTCTTCAGCAATACTGCCGCGAAGGAACCGCTCGACGTGCGCGAAACGGTCCGCCGGAGCATCGGCAGCGGCGCCGTCGCCAGGCGAAGCCGGGGTGTCGCGCGCCTCCAAGTCGTAGCGGTGTGCCCACGCGGCCGTCGGCTTCTGCGCCGTCCACCATTCCCGCGCCAGCTGCAGCCGCGCTCCGGTGAGCGGTTGACCCTCGCTGGCGGCAAGCAGCAGCCGCAAATACTGCCGCCGCTTCTCCTCTTCCTGTGGCACCCACTCCTCCCGCAGGACCCGCCATCGCCGCAGCAGACATTCGTGCGGGACGTTGATCTCCTGGGTGGAGTCGTCGACCGATTTCGGATACTCGGGGAGCAGAAACGTGCGCCCGTGCGTGCGGAATTCGTCGATGACGCGCGACACGTCCTCGCGCGGTGCGCCGACGACACGGCACAGGTCATCGAATGAGACAGGGTCGCGGACCTCCCGTCCCATGTTGTCGCGGATCCGCAGGCGGACGAAGATGGCGCGCACGATCTCTTGACCGTCCGCCACCTCGCGGGCGGCGTCGGCCGCAGCGCGATCCAGATCGACGGAGAGCGCGTTGTGAACCGTCCGGACGCTCTCGTGTTCGTAGTCCTCGATGTCCATCTGCAGCGACGACGCCGGCGGCGATCGGCGCCGGCGTTCGTCGAACTGCTGCCACGTGCGCTGCAGCACGTGCTGCAGCAGCGGCAGCTCGTCACTCTGATCGTCGCTGCTGTCATCGGGCGACACAATCTCCTGACGCCGCAGCGTTGCCACGTCGTTCAGCAGCCGTTGGACGAGCTGCGGCGAGATGCGATCGCCGGCGAGACGGACCGGCTGTTCGATTGCCATCCGCCAGTGTTCGCGAGTCATTCGCGGGACGAGGAACTGGCCCTGATTGATCGCCTCGGGCAATCCGCGAAATCGGGCACAGTCGCCGAGATACTCGGAGCGCATCGTGATGACGACGTAGAGCGGGAGGTCGGCGGCCTCACTGGCCTCGAGGAGCAGCTTGACGAAGGAAGTGCGCTCGTCCCAGTTCCCAACCGACCGCGTCCAGGAGCCGCGAAAGATCTCTTCGAACTGATCGACATGAATCAACAGATTCGCGTCTGGCCGCCAGCTGCCGTTCGCGATGCGCTCGCGAAGCGTTCGCGCGAGCGCGAGCGCGCTCTGCCTCAAATCATCGCGCGACGGCACTCCGAGCTCGGGCACCGTTGCCAGTGCCTGCTCCAGGCGTCCAAGCGGATCGGATCCAGGATTGAAGGAAACGATGCGCCACCGCGAACGTGCACCCGGCAGATACCCGCCGCGCAATGCCGGAATCAAGCCGGCGTATACGAGCGACGACTTTCCCGTCCCCGATGTGCCGAGCACGGCCAGGAAGCGGGAACGACTCAGACGGGCGAGTAGATCGTTCCGCTGCGTCTCACGACCGAAGAACAGATGGCTCTCGGTGTCCCTGAACGGACGCAGGCCGGGGAACGGACAGATCGCTTCTTCGACGACGTCGCTATCGGCGTCGGCGGTGGTATCGCCAGGGAACTGAGAGCGCGGCTGTCCGTTGGTCATGGCCCATCTGGTCCCGGCCGATCGGCAAAGCGCTCGACCAGCGGACGCAGCTTCTCGTGATCGAACGAACCGCAGTCACCCAGAATCAGGAGAGCGGGAAATGCATCCTTTTCACGCAACGCCGGTTTGGGCAGCAGGCGGTATTGCACGTCCTTGAACTCGTCTGCGGGTGCGGAAAGATAGATTGCCCGGTGACGCGGTGTACTGCTGTCGGCTTTTGCCCATGCCTGCTGAATGGCGCGGCGTTTCTCGCGCACCCACCAATCCTCCGCATGGCCGTAAAAGATCACGGTGGCATCGGCTTCGATGATGTTGCGTTCTTCGAGCGTCGTGAGCATGCCGACGTCACCCTGGAACGGAGGCAGTTCGGCCACCCAGTCGTTTGCGACCAGCCAGCTGCGGAGCGCCCGCAGTTGCGGGTCCCTGAGGTCATCGCGCTGGCAGAGCAGGAACACCGCCGGAACGGGAGCCGGCGATCGCTCGATTTCCGGTGGCGCCGCGGCGATGTCGAGGAGCGCTTCTTTGAGCGACGCGATCGACCCGCCGAGCACTTCGAATTCGAGCGCGTCGCCGTCGATGTTCGCCACCGCCGCCACGAAGGTGCGGCGCACCGTCTCGATTCGCGTCGGGTCGTCGCTGGGCACCCACACGATCCGCCTGACTGGCTTGCGTGGCGGCCGTTTGACCGCCTCGCGCGTGACGATGGCGAACTGGGCGAGGGGAAGCGGGTCGTCGCCGATTCGCATCCGGGATTCACCAGCGATGTGGAGCGCGACGTCGCAGACGCTCGCGCTCTCGACGATCTTCGCCGTTGCCTGCTCGTCGGTGTCTTCAATCGACAGCGAAGGAGCGGTGACGCCGAATCCACGGTCGGAGAGTTCGACGGCAACAGCATCACGATACTGACGCACGTCCCCGCCGACAGCGGCGATGAACACGGAACGCTGACGGGCCTGGACCGGCCGCTGCTCCCGGGCACGGCGGATCATTTGCAGCGCGGAGTTGATCGCATGCGCCAGGTCATTGCACGCAGCCTTGAACTGGGGGTACGAGTCCATCCGCTGGTCGTTCGAGTACTCGCGCGGCGGGGCGCCTTCCGCTCCGGGTGCGTAGAACCGCTGTCGCAGCGTATCCGGCGGAATCGCTCGAGGGATGATCGCCTCGTCGATCGGATACTTTTCCACCGGGATGATGCGGCTCTTCGCGTCCAGTCTCAGGTCCTCACGCGCAAGCGCGTCGACGAACCACTGCGTTTCCCTGGCGCACCACGGCTGCCTGGCGAATACCGGTGTGAGCACAGACACGAACACCGCTGACCGCTCGATCGCGTGCTGAATCGTGGCGTTCAGACGGTCGCCGGCCATCAGTTGCGGATCGCGCCAGACCGTGACATCGGCGCTGCAGATCTGACGCAGCTTGCCTTCGACATTCGCGGTCAGATCCCGGATCCAGTGCTCCGATGGCGGAGCATCATCGGAATGGCCGTAGCTGATGAACAGGTCGACGTCGCAGCCGGGAACAAAAGGCATATGAGAAGCGATGTGCGGCGGAGTATAACAGCCGGCCTCGCGACGAAGCGGAAGCGCCGACGACGTGACAACCGCCGAAGCTATCGCGACGGCTCCATCGCTCGCCTTTTCATCTCGCTCGTGATCCCTGACAGCTCCGCGCAGAACGGATGCGCACTGTTCCCCTCCAGATTCAACGGAGGACGCAGATCAGCGATGGCATCGCGCTCGATCTCCCACGGCCTCGGATGTTCCACCCAGGCAACGAACGCGTTCGCGGCCATCCACTCCGACAACCGCTCTTCTCCGGATCCAAACGTCAATCGCCTGGATGCTCCAACAGATCGCAACTCCATTCCCAGCTCCTTCGCCAGCAGACAACCAAGAGCGAGGCGGAGAGGGGAACCGAAAGCGGTCCCGGAGAAATGCTGGCGGATGCGGATCCTCAACGTATTCGATGATCCTTCTCGCGATGGGGCGATCCCGATGTAGAGGAGCGTGAACCCATGTTGGACGATGGCATCCTCCGCCGGCACTTCGGGAGGCACCTCGCGGAAGAACCACGCATGCAACCCCGGGGAAGCCGGAACAGGAGATGGCTTGCTCATCACTTCGCATCGAGCCCAGAGCCGCGATGGGTTGCGGAGAGCATCGAGAGGATCGTCGGAACGAGGAAGAGATTTTCCGATCGGCCACGCGATTTCATTTCCGATCTTCACCACCAGATCCCGCACCCATGTGTTCGCCAACGGATACGGCTCTCCCAGCACGTCGACGAGCGATCCCTGCAACTCGCGGATCCCCATCGCCACTCCTGGAGATCGACTGAGCCCCGCGCGGCAGTGGACCACGATCTGATCCACATCCCTCCACCGCGCGATGAACTCGATGATCTGCTGTGCATCATGAGTGGCGAAGCGGCGGTAGGTCGGGTGAGGGATGTCCTCCGTAATATCCGAAAAGTTCAGACGCAGAACCGCCGTGAACTTCGGGGAGAGGGCAACCGGCAGGTGCAATGGATCGCCGATCGAAATGCACACTTCGTGGCGAACAGGTTCGTAGGCTTCAGCAGCGTCGCGCGAGAGGACCAGGAGACGCGGGGGCATATCAACCAGGAGCTCGCCTGCTGGACATCATTCCCGGACGACTGCGCTGCGAAGGTCCGGATCAGGCCGTTCTGCGATCTCCGCGCGCAGTGGCGCGCCGCTCATCGGGACCGATCCGCCGATCGATCTGCTCCTCCTCGGAGGTAACCGGCCACTCACTCCCGCAAGTGTCGCAACACCACCTCAGAGCTGCAAACGTGCCCCGAAGAGTCGTTTCCAGCGCGACCTTTCCCGTGGTGTGGCAGTGTGGACACTGCTCGGGGACTCGGAGAGCCAGACGCGCGATCGGAAGCACTCATCAAGACAATACGTCACCGGTTGTCGGAGCTCAAACTACGGCTGTGCTAAGGTATGCGCTTCCGTGGCCCAATATAAGCTCCCGGTTCCTTCTCGCTGCCCGCAGTGCGGCAAGATTGGCAGCATCGCCCTCCACCAAACCGTGAAAGGCACGTCTGTGTTGCTGTCGTGGGGTTGCACGAAATGTGAAGCCGATTGGCCCGTCATCCAGGGAGAGCCACGGTTCATCGAACGCAGGAAGAATCACCCCGATCGCAGACCGACGCCACGATCCGACCGCCGCAAGCACTCCTGATCACTCCTCGACTCGGTACGATCACGCCGTTTGGTAGAACTCTCGGAAAGGGTCAGGCGTGAGACAGCCGATTCCGTTACGCGTGAACGCCGTCGATCAGTTGCACGAGGGCATTGAGCAGGGCCACTGACGTCACTGGTTTCGCGACGTGAGCATTGAATCCAGCCGCCATCGTCCGCGCTCGGTCGTCATCGCCGGCGAGTGCGGTCACAGCGGCGGCAGGAATCGAGGCCACTTCAAACGATGGGGAGCTTCTGATACGTCGGATGAGCGCGTATCCGTCTTCCCGAGGCATGGCAAGGTCGATCAGCAAGGCCGCCGGATGCTCGCGTTCGATCATCCCGACGACTTCATCCGACGATTCGACGGCGACGACCCGCAGCCCATGCCGTTCGAGTTGCGCCGCCGTCACTTCGCGGTTATCCGCATCGTCGTCCACGACAAGAACAGTTGCGCCTGCGACCGCCGGGACACGCACGGCGATTGGCATCGATGGCGACGCGTCTCCTGCGTCTGTCGACACGATCATCATCGGCAGACGAACAACGAACACGGCGCCGCGGCCTTCGCCAGCACTACGAGCAACCACTGTACCGCCGTGAGCTTCGACGACATATTTGACGATGGACAGACCAAGCCCGAGTCCGCCGTGCTCGCGAGTGTTTGACGCGTCGACCTGTCGAAACGGCTCGAAGATCGCTTGCAGGAGAGCAGTAGGAATGCCCTGGCCCGTATCGGCAATGGACAGTTCCACAGAGCCGTTCACCTCGGCGACGCAAACGCTGACCACGCCGTGCATGGGAGTGAACTTGATGGCGTTGGACAGGAGATTCCACACCAGCTGCTGTAAGCGAACGGCATCAGCTCGCATCGAGCGCATCTGAGCTGGCGCGTCGAGGGTGACTTTGATGTCCTTCGCATCCGCTGACGGCTGCACGATTTCTATCGCGGCGCGTACGACGTCTACGAAATCGAGTGGCGTGCACCGCAATTGCAGCTTGCCCGACATCAGTCGGGCAACGTCGAGGAGGTCGTCGACGAGTTGCGCCTGTCTCTTCGCGTTCGCATGAATCGCGTCGATCGCCCGCTCGCGTCGCTCCTCGAGCAACGTGCGCGTCTTCAACATATCCGCCCAGCCGAGAAGCGTGTTCAGTGGCGTGCGCAGCTCGTGGGACACCATTGCCAGGAACTGGTCCTTCAGGCGGTTCGCCGTTTCTGCGTCGGTGCGAGCGGCATGTTCACGCGTCAGCGCGTCGCGAAGACGTCGCTCGGTCTCCTGCAGCGCGCGCTCGCGTGCCTCGGCGTCTTCCCGCGCTCGAGCCTCGCGCGCGGCACTTCGATGGAGTGATTGGCAAAAGCCGCTGATCGCGAGTCCGATGCCGAAGAACAGCAGCAACGCGATCAGGTCTCCGGCGTTGGACGCGTCGGCGACTCGCAATGGGGCCAGCCAGACGCGATCGACAACGAGAATCGACAGCAGCGTCGTCGCAGCGCCGGGCCAGAACCCGCCGAACCACGCGCTGATCATGACGCTGGGATAAAACGCGATCAGTGGAAAGCGGTATCCAACAGTGTGCTGCAGACCATACCCGGCCGTTGCCGAGCCGATGGTTACCACGACAGCGACGGCGAGCCTTGCGGTGATGCTCCGCGACGTCGCGATCTGGTGAACGTTCATGAATACACGACAGTTTCTACATTCACACTGTCGAGCATGCAACGGGATTCGCTAAAAGGACGGAAGAAATCGCTTCTGCGGCGACCTCGGCCATAAAGCTGGCACGGCGCATTGCATATCTGTTCAGCACTATGGACGGCAGAGCGCCAGACGCGGCTCAAGCGTACCTCGCCGCCATCGTCGAGTCGTCAGACGATGCGATTCTCTCCAAGGATCTGAACGGCATCATCCAATCCTGCAATGCGGCTGGCGAGCGAATCTTCGGCTACGAGGCGACCGAGCTGATCGGCAAGCCCGTTCGAATGCTGATTCCGCCAGAGCGGCAGGCCGAGGAAGATGACATCCTCGCGTATTCGTCATGGCCGGGGTGTCAATCACTTCGAGACCGTTCGCGTAACGAAGGACGGCCGTCGGATCGACGTTGCGTTGACCGTCTCACCGGTCCGCGACAGAACGGGACACATCATCGGCGCCTCGAAGATCGCGCGCGACATCACCGAACAGAAACGCATCCGCGCCGCGCAATCGTACATGGCGGCCATCGTCCAATCCTCGGAGGATGCGATCCTCTCGAAGAGTCTCGACGGCATCATCCAATCGTGCAACGCCAGGGCGGAGGAGCTGTTCGGATACACGTTCGAGGAGCTCGTCGGTCGGTCGATTCGGGTCCTGATTCCACCAGATCGCCAGTCAGAGGAAGACGAGATTCTGGCGCGCATTCGCCAGGGACACCGGATCGATCATTTCGAGACCGTTCGACTGCACAAGGATGGCAGCCCCATCGACGTGTCCTTGTCGGTCTCGCCAGTCCGCGACAGCGATGGTCGCATCGTGGGTGTCGCCAAAGTCGCTCGTGATATCACCGAGCAGAAGCGCCTGGCGCGTGAACTGGAGGCACAGCGGGAGTGGTTTCGCGTCACGCTCGCCAGCATCGGCGACGCCGTCATCGCGTCCGATGCTCAAGGTCATGTGACGTACATGAATGAGCCCGCCTGTGTGATGACGGGATGGACCGTCAGCGAGGCGATCGGTGAGCCGCTCGCTCACGTGTTCAATATCATCAACGAGAAGACGCGCCGGCCTGTCGAGAACCCTGCCGACGTCGTCCTCCGCACGGGCCACATCGTCGGGCTCGCCAACCATACGGTCCTGATCGATCGACAGGGTCTCGAGCGGCCGATCGCCGACAGCGCAGCGCCGATTCGAGCCAGTGATGGCTGCATCCTCGGCGTCGTGCTCGTCTTTCGCGACGTCACGGACGAACGACGCGCCGAGGATGCCCTCGCCGAGCAACGCGAATGGTTCGAAACGACGCTCGAAAGCATCGGCGATGCGGTGATCGCCACCGACCTCAACGGCCGTGTCGTGTTCATGAACCCGATCGCGGAACATCTGACCGGATGGCGCCTGTCGGAGGCGCGCGGACGGCCATGCGCCGATATCTTCACCATCATCAACGAGAACAGTCGCCGGACCGTGGACAGTCCCGTCATGCGCGTCCTTGCCGAGGGAACGGTCGCTGGCCTGGCGAACCATACGTTGCTGATTGCGGCCGACGGCACAGAACGGCCGATCGACGATAGTGGCGCACCGATTCGCAGTCGCGATGGCCGAATCGTCGGCGCCGTGCTGGTGTTTCGCGATGTCAGCGAACGCCGTCGCGGCGAGCTCGAACGGCGCGACACGGCGCTCGAACGCGACCGACTCCTGGAGGCGGAGCGCGTCGCACGAGCGGACGCCGAACGCGCGAGCCGTGTGAAGGACGAATTCGTGGCGATGGTCTCGCACGAGCTCCGGACGCCTCTGAATGCGATTCTCGGGTGGACGCAGTTGATGGTCAAACCAGGCGCCGGATCGGATGTCATTGCGCGAGGGCTCGATGTCATCAGCCGGAACACCCGTCTTCAGACGCAATTGATCTCGGACCTGCTCGACATCAGCCGGATCGTCTCGGGCAAGCTGCGACTCGAGGTCGCGCACGTGGACCTGGGGTCGATCGTCGCCGACGCGATCGACACGGTTCAACGCGACGCCGACGACAAGCACATCGCCATCAAACGCGACATGGAGAGCGACGTCGGAACGATTGCGGGCGATGCGGCGCGCATCAAACAGATCATCTGGAACCTGCTGACCAATGCCATCAAGTTCACGAGCGAAGGCGGACAGATATCGGTCCGGCTCCGCAAGAATGGCGGGAATGCGGAGATCACGGTGACGGATACCGGCGTCGGGATCCGTCCGGAGTTCCTGCCGCATATCTTCAATCGGTTCGAACAGGCGGATCAGTCCATCACCAGACGTTTCGGCGGTCTTGGTCTGGGGTTGTCAATCGTCAAGCATCTCGTGGAACTGCATGGCGGTTCGATTACCGCGCAAAGCGGCGGGAACGGTCAGGGCGCCACGTTCGCCGTCATGCTGCCGACGAGCGCAGAGGCACGCCTGGAGTCATCGCCCGAGACCATACCCAACGAGGCGATGCAAGGACGCGAATCGCTGAATGGAATCCGCATCCTCGTGGTCGAAGACGAACCTGATACCTGCGAATTCCTGAATCGATTGCTGCGCGGCTACGGAGCAGACGTCGTGACCGCGCGGTCTGCCGCGGAGGCGCTCTCACGCATCGGCGACGACAAGGTCGATCTCGTGGTCAGCGATATCGGCTTGCCGGACGTGGACGGTTACGATCTGATGCAACGCATCCGAATGCTCCCACCACATCGCGGTGGCGCGACGCCGGCGCTGGCACTGACCGCGTACGCGCGAACCGAGGACCGCACCCGCGCGTTTCGCGCCGGGTATCAGGCGCACCTGGCGAAGCCGATCGAACCCGCGGAGCTCGTCGCCACGATTTCCAGCTTCGCCGGCTTGATCGAAGCACGACGTCGCGGCGTGTGACGCACGCGCAACTGGTCTTCGACTCTGCGTCAAACTATTCCGAAGAGGTCGGCGTATCTCGCCCGGGACCGCGTGCGTATTGGTAAACATGGAGGATCCCCACACCGTACCCGGCCGGCTGGACGCGCGCTATCGTGCGTTTCTCGAGACTGTTGTCCTGTTGCGCCCGAAGCTCCACCGCTACTGCGCGCGCATGACCGGGTCGACGCTCGACGGCGAGGATGTCGTTCAGGACGCATTGATCGATGCGTATCGTCGTCTCGAGACCTATGACGACAGCCGGCCGATCGGTCCGTGGCTGTTTCGGATCGCACATAACCGGTGCATCGATGTTCTTCGGCGACGAGACGTTCGGGTGCGGGCGGAGGATGCCGCCGCCGAACCAGCCGTTACTGAGGCCGTCGAGCCAAGCGGGCCGGCGCTGGGGCGTGCCGTGGAGCATCTGGTGCAACACCTGCCACCGAAGGAGCGCGCGTGCGTCCTGCTGAAGGACGTGTTCGATTACACAATCGAGGAGATTGCCGACCTCGTCGAGTCGACGCCGGGGGGCGTCAAGGCGGCCTTGCATCGCGGGCGCGAGAAGTTGAACGCGCTGCCGCCGCCGGCCGGGCCGCGTCCAGCTCCCGTGCTGTCACACGAGACGGAGCGTCTGTTGCGACTGTACGTCGAGCGGTTCAATCAGCGCGACTGGAACGGGCTTCGCGCGCTGATTGCGGCCGACGCCACGCTGCGCGTTGCCGATTGGTTCGAAGGCCCGCTCCGCGAGTCGCCCTACTTCGATCACTACGCGCAGCTTGCAGTGCCGCTCTTTGCGGTCCTCAGCGACGTCGACGGTCAACCAGCCGTCATTCTTCACGCCGACGAAGCCGGGCTGACCGAGCCGCGGGCAGTCGTTCGAGTCACCGCGGACACCGACCGCATCGTACACATCAGGGACTACACGCATTGCCCCTGGGTGATCGCTGCCGCCGACCGCGTATCTCCGATTCGCGCGCATGCGTAATGAGCATGAACACGAAATGGAGGACTCGATATGAGTGCGACTGAGAGCGCGCAGGCGCTGACGAAGATACTGCAGTTCAACGACGATGTGCTGATGGTCGCGCTGACAGACGTCACCGACGACATCGCGCGACGCCGATTGCGCGACGGCGGTCCGTCGATGGCGTGGACTGTCGGCCACATGCTGCATCATCGGAACCACATTGCGGAGGCAATCGCCTGCCGCGGCCCGGCATTCGATCTCACGCGGTATGCGAACAGCGCGACGGATGGGCGCGACTATCCGACCATCCGTGAGTTCCAGACGACGTGGAATGAGTTTTCGACGCGGTTGGTCACGGCGCTGAACCAGCTGTCGGCCGAAGATCTGGCGGCGCCGTCGCCGATGCGGCTTCCGCACGGCGAGCAGACGTTGCTCGATGCGCTACGCTTCGTCGTGTGGCACGAAACGCTGCATCTTGGACAGGTCTCGATGCTGCGCTCGCACCACGGCCTGACCCCGCTTGCCACGCTGATCATCGAGCGTGCGGCGGCGGCCTAGCCGTCTTGACGGCCTCGATTCCTTGTATCTGAGCCAAGATTTGCTCCGTCGAGACGGCCGCCCCGCGGAGCGGGGCAAAGAAGCACTGCAGACTAGCGAGGTCTGAGGCCAGCCTCGCTAGATTTCACTCCGCTACGCGGGTGACGGCCTCGTCTGGCTGGTCGGTCAGGCGAGGACCGAATCGCCTGGAGACCTCGGCCTCGGGCGAGTAGAATTTGCGCGGCCGTTTCCACAATCCGTATTCAAAACCCAGTCACACCGATCTGGAGCGCACGATGGCGAGTCGGGTGTTGATTCTCTTGCTGCTGATCGTGGCGCTCGCCCGTCCATCGCTGGCGCAGGGGAAACGCTGGATCGAGGGGATGTGGAGTGATCCGCCGGTCAGCATGATCGGGTCGCTGTGTGCCGGGCACTGTTCGGACGTCGCCCTGAACGCGCTGAATGAACTGCTGGACGATCCCAGGAACGACTCCCGGCCGGTACAGCAACTCCTGCAAACGGCGGCGGCACGCCACGACGCGTACGTTCGCGCGCACCTCGTGCCGGAGTTACTGAAGACCTACCCGCCCGATCCCGCCGACGATCCGTCCTTCCTCAATTGCGAGCCCTACGCGGGGGCGCGGCAGATGTTTTCGCGTCACCAGCTCCAGGTCACGCCGATCGGTCGCGATCGTCTGGAACTGCGATACGGCGAGTGGGACCAGCGGCGCACGGTCTACATGGACGGCCGCGCGAAGCCGACGGGGTACACACCGAGCCGGTTGGGGTTCTCCGTTGGTCGCTGGGACGGCAACGCACTCGTCATCGCGACATCGGGCCTTGCGCCTGGATGGGGACCGGACAACATCCTTTACAGCGATCAGATGCAGATCGTGGAGCGGTACACGCGGGGGGAGGACGGCAAGACGCTGTGGCTGACGGCAACCCTGACCGATCCGAAGGCGCTCCGCGAACCGATCGTGTTGAAGAAACTGTGGCGCTGGGCACCCGAATCGGAGATCGCACCCGTTGTCGACTGTGAGAAGCCCACCAGCGTCCATCGTCGGGATGGGACCACTCGATAGGAGGCGGGATGACTCGGAACTATCTGCTTGCGCTCGCAGTCGCGGTCCTGGCTGTGAGATCGGTGAGCGCGCACCACGCGTTCTCTCCCGTGTACGACGACAAGCGCACGGTCACGATCGACGGCGTCGTGACGGAGTTTCGGTTCGTCAATCCCCACTCCATGATGACGATCGAAGTGCGAGACGAATCGGGTGCGGTGACCCGGTGGGTCGTCGAGTTCGCCGGGCGGTTGAACCTGTCCGAAGTTGGATGGACGGCAAACTCGATCAGAGCCGGCGAGAAGGTCTCCGTGACGGGAAATCCAACGTGGGAGAAGATGCCCCGGTTGTTCTTCAAACGGCTGGTGCGTCCAGACGGCAGCGAGCTCCTGCCGGGTGCGGCACAGCGCGACAGCGCGCTGGAAGCAGAGCGCCGGCAACGTGCGCAGGAACGGGATCGCCGAAAGTAGATTACCGATTTCGGACCGAGGTCCCGATCGCGGGCGCGCTACAATCGTCGGACCGCAACCGAGGGAAAACACGCATGGCGAAGACGTATTACATCAACTGTCGCGACGCCGGGGTCGATTGCGACTTCGAGGCGCGGGGAACGAGCATCGACGAAGTCGTCGAGCTATGCGCCGATCACGCGATTCGTGAACACAATATGAAGGGATTCGGGACCGAGTTGTATCTGAAGATGCGGCGGTGTCTGAAGACAGTGGAGGAAGGGGCGCCTGAAGGCGCGTAAGACCGTTATCCCTTGCGGCGATCGCTGCGCTTCTTCGTCCGCCGATCGTCGGGTCCCAGGCGACGATCGATCTGCTCCTCTTCGGGGGTCACCGGCCATTCCGTGGTGCAGCTCTCACACCACCACTTGAGCATGACCACCTTGCCCTTGACGGTGGTCTCCAGCAGGATCTTTCCCGCCGTTCCGCAGAACGGGCACTTGTCCGGGACCCGTAGAGCGAGTTTGGGGTTGGGAGGAGGCACCTAACTCAACAATACACACACCCCGACTATTCCTCAAGAGTTATATGCTCGGCCCGAAATAGATTGTGCAAGCAAGGGCTACTGTTCCGCCGCCGAAGGCATCGGCGTCTTTCCATCGAGCACGAACGCGTAAACCATCGGGCGCGCGCCGCCGCGGCCGCCTTGACCACCCATCACGGAAACGTGCTGCCGGCCATCGACACGATATGTGATCGGTGGTCCCATTCCCCTCTGCCCCGTCTGCACTTCCCACATCACTTTGCCGCTCCCGGCATCGAGTGCGCGCACGCGGCCGTCGTTGATCGACTGAAACACGAGATTGCCGGCCGTCGCCAGCGCTCCGCCGCCTGACCCGCCGCCTCCCTCGATGCGCCACCGTTCCGCACGCGTCACCGGATCGAACGCGATCAGATATCCGCCTGTGAGTTCCCGAGACGGCCCGATGTACGGCGGCGTCCGCGGAGCCGCGGTCACCTGCACCGGCATGCGGCCACCACGAGGCGTCCCGTTGTCCTGAATGGAACGACCAGGAACGAGGTCGAACGGAATCGCGACGTAGGTGCGGCTGCTGAAACCGGTGACGGGAATGTAGGCCAGTCCGGTCTTCGGACTGAACGCCTTGGCCGCCCAATTGGTCGCGCCTCCCTGCGACGGCGATATCACCGCCGGCTGCGTCGTCGTGTAGTACGCCTCTTTGTTGATCATCGGACGACCGGCTGCGTCGTGGCCCGACGTCCAGTTCACCGGCGCGATGGGAGTCGCAGAAAGAAACTCACCCGTGATCCGATCGAGGACGTGAACGAATCCGTTCTTGCTCGCCTGCACCAGGACCTTGCGCGCGCGTCCATTGATCTGGAGGTCGGCAAGAATCATCTGCTGGACGTTGTCGAAATCCCACGAATCGCCAGGCACCGCCTGGTAGTACCACTTCAACGATCCGTTGTCCGGATTGACCGCGAGGATCGACGACACGTATAGGTTGTCGTACCCCTGATCCCCGCGAAGAATCTGCGGCCACGGCACGCCGTTTCCGGTGCCCACGTACATCAGGTTCGCGTCGGGATCGTAGGAGAGTCCGTCCCACAGCGATCCGCCGCCTCCGTATCTCCACCACTCTCCTGCCCATGTCTTCGCGGCGGCCGTGAGCGCTGGATTTTCCACCGGCTTGGAGGGATCGCCGGGGACCGTATAGAAGCGCCACTGTTCACGACCGGTCTTCACGTCGAGCGCCGAGAAGAAGCCGCGGTGAGGCGTGAACTCGCCGCCGGCCACGCCGACGATCACCTTGTCCTTCGCCACACGCGGTGCCATGGTGATCGAGTACCCGCTGGAGTCCTCGGGAAGAAGTCGCGTCGACCAGAGAAGGTTGCCCGACATCGCGTCGAGCGCAATCATGCGTCCGTCGATGACCGGAGCCAGCACCTTCCCATCGTGCAGCGCGACGCCGCGATTGACGACGCCGCAGCAGATGCCGCGGTTGGCGCCGGGCGTGTTGAACGCGCGATCGACCTTCGGGTCGTAGCGCCACAGCTCCTTCCCCGTGCGCGCATCGACCGCGAAGACGATGCTCCAGTTCGTGATGCTGTAGAGGACGCCGTTCCAGACGAGCGGCGTCGCTTCCTGATTGCCGCCACCCTCTCCAACCACGAGCGCCCACGCGAGCCCGAGACGGCTCACGTTCGACGCCGTGATCTGATCGAGTGGGCTGTAGCGCTTTTCTCCTGGATCGTTGCCGTGGCTGACCCAGTCTCCGGTCCGCCAGGCGTTCCTCAGTGCACTCTCGTCGAGACGGCGAGCCTGCTGGGCCGCTCCAATCCAGCTTCCCGCAGTCACGAACGCGGCGACGATCACGCACGCGGCGCGACGACGAAGGTATTTCATGTCGCTTGTGGGCCCGCTGACGGTGGCGCCTGCGTTTATTTCATCGGCGAGTAATCGGCCGCGCTCATGAAGAACGTGTTCGTCTTCAACGGCACGAAGTACTTCCGTCGCAGCGCGTCCCACTCAGGATCCTTGTTGAAGGCCTCCCACACCTGCTCGCGGTGCGCGCGATCGCGATACACGATCATCCAGACGAGCGTGTCCGGATCGTCGAGGCGTTGCCACACGCCGAGGATCTGCGCGCCAAGTCTCGTGAAGATCTGCACTTCCTTCTCGCGAAACCGCTGGTGCAGCTCGTTGATGCCGCCCTTGAACTGGCCCACACCATCTCTGGACCGATCGGCCGTGTACATCCTGATCTCGTAGCAGCGCGAATCGGGCGCGACGTTGCGCGAGACGTTCTCGGGCAGGCTGGCTTTCGGCCCGCACGGTGCCGGTGGTGCAGCGGGCTGGGCGGCGGCCGGCGGCGCACCCTGTTGCGCGGCTTCGACCGTCGGGATCGCGAGCGATCCGCTCGAGGCCACTCCGATGACAATGCCAACGACGAGGGTACCCAATATGACCATCGAACCGGTCAATGCAGAACGTACACTCATGCGGCCCCCTCTCCCCGGATGGTGGATGGTGGATGGTAGATGGTGGATGGTGCGGTGGATCGCGATTCGTGACACGCGTAGCCGAGATGCTACACCGAATGCGGAACGGGGCCGTCTCTCGTCTCTGGTCTCTCGTCCCTGGTCTCTCGTTTCTGGTCCAAAGATGCGAAGACAAGACCAGAGACTGCAGGGATACTGCATTGACACCCTCTGTTTGATCTGGTATTAGCCAGCGCGTCCCCGCCCTTTCCTCGGTCCCTGGTGGTTCGTTTCCAGTGGTTGACGTGCCCTATGACCGACAGGCCGTCATGACGTGAGGAGAACGCCATGCAGCACTTCGTCCGATGCCTCTCGACTTCACTGGTGGCCTTCGCGTTCATGGGGAGCATCGCCTGGGGGCAGGCGACAGCCCAACTGAACGGTCGCGTCACAGACGAGAGCGGTCTCGTGCTCCCTGGCGCGACGGTCACGGCCACCCAGACCGACACCGGATTTACGCGCACGGTGGTCTCCGACGAGTCGGGGGCGTGGACCATGCCCAACGTGCCAATCGGCCCATACAAGCTCGAGGTCATGCTGCAGGCGTTTCGGACCTACGTGCAGACGGGCATCGTGCTGCAGGTCAACGCCAATCCGGTGATCAACGTGACGCTCGCGCTGGGCAACGTGGCGGAGACGGTGACCGTCGACGCCGCCGCGCCGCTGGTCGACGTCCGCAGCGCGGGTATCAGCGATGTGGTCGAACAGGAGAAGATCGTCGAACTGCCGCTGCAGGGGCGGAACGTCACGGACCTGATCGTGCTCGCGGGGTCGGCCGTGAACACCGGGCGCGTGTCCGCGCTCAGCACGTCCGGCAGCGTCGGCATCTCGGTGGCGGGGGGCCTCCGCAACGGCGTCGAGTACCAGCTCGATGGCGCGGCGCACAACAGTCCCCACGACCTCGGCAACCTGCCGTTCCCGTTCCCGGATGCGCTCCAGGAATTCAGCGTGGCGAGTGGCGGCCTGGCGGCGGCGACCGGCATGCACTCCGGGGCCTCCGTCAACGCCGTCACGAAGTCGGGCACCAACGTCGTCCACGGCAACGCGTTCGAGTTCTTCCGCAACGACGCGTTCAACGCCCCGTACTACTTCGCGACCGTCGGACCCGATGGCAAGAAGATCGGCGACGGGTTGAGTCGCAACCAGTTCGGCGGCACGCTCGGCGGCCCACTGCTCCGCGACAGGATGTTCTTCTTCGGCGGCTACGAGCGAAATCGGATCCGGCAGACGACGAGCAACAACCTCGGGTTCACGCCGACAGCGCAGATGCTCGCCGGCGACTTCACGTCGTACGCGTCGGCCGCCTGCAACGGCGGGCGCGCGGTCACGCTGGGTGCGCCATTCGTCAACAATCGGATCGATCCGTCAATCTTCAGCAAGCAGGCGCTCCAGATCGTGAACTCCGGTTGGATCCCGAGGGCGACCGACCCGTGCGCGGCGATCAACTACGCGGTGAACTTCGACAACAACGACGAGCAGTACGTCACACGTGTCGACTACCAGCTCACCGCCAATCACTCGATTTTCGGGAGGTACTTCGACGCCTTCGAGCGTCGTCCACCGAAACTGAACGAGACGCACAACATCATGACCATCCAGACCAACTACCTGCCGGACCGCAACCGGCGCGCGCAGATGTTGGCCCTCGGCGATACGAAGGTGTTCGGCGCGAACATGGTGAACTCGTTCCGCGTGACATGGGTGAACACGAAGACGCGGGCGAACCTCCCGCCGGAGCAATATTTCTCGGCAGCGGACCTCGGTATCCCGAATATCTACACCTACGTGCCTGGCACGGTGGCCGTCTGGGTCGGCGCGACAGGGCAGGACCTGCGCTTCTCGGGCAACCACACCGTAGCCGCCAAGGTCGACAGCAGGATCTACCAGGCGTCGGACGATTTCTCGAAGGTCGTGGGTTCGCACCAGTTCGGCGTTGGCACCAACATCCAGTACGCCCACTTCGACGGTTGGGACTACGCGGGCGCCAACGGTCAGTTCGAGTTCAACGGAACCGTCACGGGTCTTGCGCTCGCCGACTTCATGGTGGGACGCGCGTCCGCGTTCAGCCACGGCTCGCCGAACAAGAACACGAACCACCAGCTTTACATCGGTGTCTACGGACAGGATGCCTGGCGCCTGAGTGAGCGCCTGACCGCCAACATCGGGTTGCGCTGGGACCCCTATCTGGGCACGATCTGGGATCGCGGCACGATCTCGAACTTCTCGCTGGAGAACTACCAGGCTGGCATCCGCAGCACCAGCTTCCCGAACGCCCCGCCAGGACTGCTGTTCCCGGGCGACAACGGGTTCCCCAAGGGCAAGTCCGGCACGAACAAGCAGTTCGGCAACGTGTCGCCGCGCGTGGGTCTCGCTTGGGACGTCAAGGGCGACAGCCGCACGGCCATCCGGTCGTCCTACGCGCTCAACTACGACTTCCCGGGCGGGGCATTCCAGCAGCCGGCTGCCAACGTGGCCCCCTTCAACAACCGCGTCTCGCTGACGGGGAACATTCCGTTCTCGGATCCGTACTCGCTCGTGCCGGGCGGCCCACCCGTACACCCGGTACCCGAGCCCGCGCCGTCGAACGCGGTCTTCCCGACGCTCTCCTCCTATAGCTCCATCGACCCGGACACCAATTCGATCCGCGTGCAGTCGTGGAACGTCACGGCGGAGCAGCAGGTCGGCGACGACTGGCAGGTGTCGGCCAGCTACATCGGCAGCTACATCGACCGCATCTGGGGCCGCGGGCAGATCAACCCTGGCGTGTATCAGGGGCCGACGTCGACGCGCGCCAACCTGCAGGCGCGGCGCGTGCTGACGCTCCTCGACCCGACATGGGGTCAGTACTACTCGACGGTCTACACGTTCACCAACATCGGGACGCAGACCTACCGCGGGCTCAAGCTCTCCTTCCGGAAGCGCTCGGCCAACGGCGTCAACCTCCAGGGAAACTACACGGTGTCGAAGTGCCTCACGGACAGCCCATACGGCGGCCGTTTCGTCAGCGACTTCGAGTACTCGGATCCCACCAATCCGTCGTTCGACGAGGGCAACTGCCCGTTCAACCGCTCGCAGATCGTCGCGTTCAACGTGGGCTACATTACGCCCCGGTTCGAGAACACCGCGGTGCGCGCGCTGGCCTCCGACTGGCGCGTGACCGGCATCTGGACTGCCCAGTCCGGTAACTGGTTGAACGTGACGACCAACCGCGACCCTGCCGCCACCGGGCTCCCGCAGCGCGTGAACCAGGTGAACAGCAATCCGTATGGCGACAAGCACTCGTTGACGAACTACCTCAATGCCGCGGCGTTCTCGTTCCCCGCTGCCGGCACGCTCGGGAACCACCAGGCCCGGAGCATCGAAGGACCGGCGTTCCAGAGGGTCGATCTGTCGATGGCACGTGTGCTTCGTCTGGCCGAGCAGCGCACGCTCGAGTTCCGTGCCGAGGTGTTCAACGTGTTCAACACGTTCAACTGGGGCGACCCGAACACGACGCTCGAGTCGCCGCTCTTCGGCCGGATCACTACGCAGCTCGGCGACCCGCGGATCTGGCAGTTCGCAGTGAAATACGGGTTCTAGTCAAGCGGGGGGGCGGACGTAGCACAGCCACGGAGAGGGCTGCACGCCCTTGCCCCGTGGCTGTGACCGAGTGAACTTCGGTCTAGAGTTGCGGGGTCAAGATCCCCCATAATTGCCGGTCTACAATGACCGACCATCGGAGTCCGTTGATGCGAGCACGCTATCGAAGCCTCCTGCCAGGGCTGATCGCGACGGTGGTGACCATGGGTGGCGCGCTCGTATCCGCGCAACTCGACGGCGGCGGCCCCGGTCGGGAGCCGGCGCCGCCCGACATCGCTCAGGAATGGCGGTTGGACAATAACGAGCGCGACACGTTCGGGCAGGCGCCGTTGGGCGACTACACGGGCATTGCCTTCAACGATGCCGGCCGCATGCGCTCGGACACGACGCCCGAGTCGATCTGGGGAACGCTCGAGTATCAGTGCCGCCCGCATTCGTCGCCGCACCAGTGGCGCGGGCTGGGCGGAGCGCGAATCCTGAAGGAACAGGATCCGTTGACGCGTCAGGTGAGCGTGTACCACATCCAGTTCATGCGGTCGCTGGACCGGCCCATCTACATGGACGGTCGGCCGCATCCACCGGCGTATGCGCCGCACACGTGGACCGGCTTCTCGACCGGTGAGTGGGTCGGGAACACGTTGAAGATCACCACGACGCACCTGAAGGACGGGTTCCTGCGACGTGGCAGTCCGCAGTCCTCCGACATGTACTCCATGACGGAGTACCTCACACGTCACGACGACGTGTTGACGATCATCACGGTCATCGACGATCCGCTGTATCTCGATGAGCCGTACATCCACTCCACGACCTACACCGTGGCGCAGGGCAGCAGCCTGACGATGGAGACGTGCAGCGGCTCGTTCGCGGAGAACGGCGGCTCGGATCGTCATTGGGTGCCGCACTTCCTGCCCGGCAACAATCCGGCGCTGACAGAATGGCTGACGACCGGTGATCCACGTTCCAGCGTGGGCCCCGAGAACTGGGTTCCGCTCGAAGCGGCACGCGGCGGGGTGAAGACGTTGTACCCGGAGTACCGCAGTGCGTTGATGGGCGCGAACGTGGACGCGGCGAAGGTGACGGCGCTCAGGGTTCCGTCGTTGAAGTCGTGGACGCCGGCGAGCAAGGCGATCGCCGATCAGAGCCCGCGCGACGGTGAAGTCCACGTGATGCCGGTGCAGGGCAACGTCTATCTGCTCGTGGCCGACGGCACGAACATCACTGCGTCGGTCGGGCCAGAGGGCGTCGCGCTGGTGAACACCGGGCCGGCAGCGATGTCGGACAAGGTGCTCGCCGCCGTCGAGCAGCTCGCCACCACCGTTGTGGCCTCAACGCGGCCGAACCAGTGTTTCGGCGCCACCTGTCCCGGTGCGTGGGGCTGGTCGAGTCCGTTCATCTTCACCGCGATCAATTCCCCGGGCCCCGTGCGACCGATTCGCTACATCGTCAACACGAGCGCGGCAGCAGAGGCCTTCGGCGGAAACGCAAAGCTGTCCCCGGCGGGATCGGGGTTCCGCGCGGGGGGCGTCGGCGGCGTGGTCGACGCGGTGGAAGGGGCGCCCGTCATCGCGCACGAAAACGTGCTGACGCGTTTGAGCGCGCCGGCGGGAAAGACGCCGGCGGCGCCGATGGCCAGCTGGCCGACGGTCACGTATTTCGACGAGTTCTATAAATTCCCAGCGTATTTCAACGGCGAAGGGGTGACGGTCTATCACGAACCGGCGGCGACCACCGATGGCGACAGCATCGTGCAATTCCGCCACTCGGAAGTGATCAGCGCTGGCAACCTGTTTTCGACCGTGAGCTACCCGGTCATCGACCTCGCCAAAGGCGGCAGCGTTCAGGGAACGATTAAGGGTCTGAATCACATCCTGGATCTCTCGTTCGCAGAGTATCGATCGCAGGGAGGCACGTGGATCGTGCCCGGGCACGGGCGGCTGTCGGATACGGCGGATGTGGCGTCGTATCGGAACATGCTCGTCATGATCCGCGACCGCGTCCAGGATGCGATCGATAAAGGGATGACGCTGGCACAGGTGAAGGCGGCAAAGCTCTCACTCGATTTCGACGGACGCTACGGAGCGACCACGGGCCCCTGGACGACGGACATGTTCATCGAGGCTGTGTACCGCAGCCTTCAGGAGAAGAAGTAATGCGCACACGAATCCTGCTGGTTTTCATCGCGGCACTCGTGGCCGCCGCCTCGGCGTCGGCGCACCATTCGTATACGGCGACGTACGACACCAGGAATCAGGTCACGCTCACCGGCACGCTGGTGCAGTTCGTGTTCAAGAACCCGCATTCCTTTGTCATCGTCTCGGCGCCGGACGCGAAGGGCGTCGTGCAGCGGTGGTCGCTGGAGTGGAGCGGCGTCGGTCAGCTGAGTAATCAGGGCGTGAAGCGCGAGACGCTCAAGCCCGGCGACGAGATCGTCGTGGTGGGAAACCCGTCGCGCGTGCCCGGCGAATACAAGGCGCTGCTCGTCAATCTCAAGCGTCCGAGTGATGGCTTCACCTGGGGCGGCAGGACCGGAGAAGCGGTGGACTGAGATCACTGCTGAAAATGCAAAATTCACATTTTTCATTTTGCATTTTGAATTCCCCTTGGAGTCGTATGCGTAAGAGAGTTCGCGCAATCGCGGCATCGGTCCTCGTGCTCGCGTCGGCGAGCGTGATCATGGCGCAGCAACCGCCCGGACGCGGTGCCGGAGCCGCGCCGCCAACGCCGCAGCAGGCCGCCGCGATCGATCTGACCGGCTACTGGGTATCGGTCATCGTCGAGGACTGGAAATGGCGGATGGTGACGCCGAAGAAGGGCGTCTACGAAGCGATTCCGCTGAACGATGCAGGCCGCAAGGCTGGCGACACATGGGATCCCGCGCGCGACGAAGCCGCTGGAGAACAGTGTCGCGCCTACGGCGCTGCGAACATCATGCGGATGCCCGGCCGCCTGCACATCACGTGGGAGAACGCGTCCACTCTGCGCGTCGACACGGACGCCGGCACGCAGACGCGGCGCTTCTATTTCGGCGCCTCGCCGCCTGCGGGCGAACCCAGCTGGCAGGGCTCCTCTGTTGCGCGCTGGGAACTGGGCCCGGGCCGCGGTCGCGGCACCGCACGCGGCGGCAGCTTGAAGGTCGTCACGACCAATCTCAAACCAGGCTATGTGCGCAAGAACGGCGCGCCGTACAGCGCCAACGCCAGGGTGACGGAGTACTACGACATCAACACGCTGCCTTCGGGCGATCAGTGGCTCACCGTGACCACCAATGTCGAGGACCAGCAGTTCTTCGTCCGGCACTACCTGACCACATCGGACTTCATGAAGCAGGCAAACGCGACGGGGTGGAATCCGACGCCCTGTTCGTCACGGTAACGCCCACCGCGTTCACGAGCGGGACACAGCATGCAGACGGCCAATCGACTTGCCCTGGCGGCGCTGCTGGTAACGGCAGGCGCACTCGCAAACGTGCTCGTGTTCGCGCAAGGCCCAGTGGGGCCGCAGGCACCTCCTGATATCGTCGGCGAGTGGCGCCTCGACACGAACGAGCGCGACACCGCGACGCAGGCTCCGCTCGGCGACTACACGGGGATTCCTTTCAACGACGCCGGCCGGCTGCGCTCGGAGACGACACCCGAATCGATCTGGAGCACGGCCGAGTATCAGTGCCGGCCGCACTCGGCCCCCCATCAATGGCGCGGGCTCGGCGGCGCGCGCATCCTCCCGGAACAGGACCCGATCACGCGCGACGTGACCGTCTATCACGTCCAGTTCATGCGCTCGCTCGATCGACCGATCTTCATGGACGGACGTCCGCATCCACCGGCGTATGCGCCGCACAGCTGGACCGGCTTTTCCACCGGCCAGTGGATCGGCAACACGCTGAAGGTCACGACGACGCACCTCAAGGACGGCTACCTCCGGCGCGGCGGCCCGCAGACCACCGACATGTACGGGATGACGGAGTTCATCACCCGTCACGACGACATCCTGTCGATAGTCACCGTCATCGATGATCCGCTCTACCAGGACCAGCCCTACATTCACTCGACGACGTACTCGTACGATCCGACGTTGCGGGTGAACACGGAAAACTGCAACGCTCCGGCGACGGGAGAAACGGGCGGCAGCGATCGTCACTTCGTGCCGCACTTCCTTCCGGGCTCGAACACCGAGGCGCTGACGGAATGGATCACCAAGGGTGGTCTCATCACCGGCGGCGCACGCAACGTCGCCGTTGCTGAGGACTGGGTTCCGCTCGCGGCCGCGCGCGGCGGTGTGAAGACGCTCTATCCCGAATATCGCTCGACGATGACGGGAGCGACCGTCGATCCCGCGAAGGCCGCTGCGCTCACGGTGCCGTCGCTGAAGTCGACGGTGTCCGCGGCGAAGCTGATCGCGGACGAGAGTCCCCGCGACGGCGAGGTCCACGTGCTTCCGGTGCAGGGAAACGTCTACATGCTGGTGGTCGACGGGACCAATGTCACCGCGTCGGTGGGCAGCGAGGGCGTGGCTCTCGTCAACACCGGCTCGCTGCAGATGGCCGACAAGGTGCTGACCGCCGTCAAGCAGCTGTCCGCCGCAGTGGTGGCTCGCGCCACCGCCAATGCCTGCATCGGCGCGACGTGTCCGGGACCGTGGGGCTGGTCGAGTCCGTACATGAACGCGGTCATCGCCTCGCCGGCGGCGCCGCGGCCGATCCGCTACATCATCAACACCAGCGCCTCGCCGGACCACACGGGCGGCAATGAAAAGCTTGTCGCCGCGGGAACCGGTCTGCGTGCGGGTCAGCTCGGTGGCGCGGCGGGCAACGTCGAAGGGGCGCCGGTCATCGCGCACGAGAACGTGCTCAATCGGATGAGCGCGCCAGCCGGCAAGCAGCCGCCGACGCCGGAGGCGGCCTGGCCAACCGCCACGTACAACGACGAGCTCACGAAGCTGCCCACCTATTTCAACGGCGAGGGCGTTGTCGTGTATCACGAGCCTGCCGCCAACACCGACGGCGACAGCATCGTCACGTTCCGTCGCTCCGAAGTGATCAGCGCCGGCAACATCTATTCGACTGTCAGCTACCCCGTCATCGACATCGCGAAGGGCGGAAGCATCCAGGGCGTGATTCGCGGCCTGAATCACATCCTCGATCTCTCAGTCGCTGAATACCGGTCCCAGGGCGGCACCTGGGTCATTCCGGGCCGCGGGCGCCTCTCTGACACCGCCGACGTCGCGTCGTACCGCAACATGGTCGTGATCGTTCGCGACCGCGTGCAGGATCTCATCGGCAAGGGAATGACGCTGGCGCAGATCAAGGCAGCGCATCCGTCGCTGGACTTCGACGGACGCTATGGGTCGACCACCGGTCCGTGGACGACCGACATGTTCATCGAGGCGGTCTACCGAAGCCTGCAGAGCAAGAAGTAACGTCGACACACGCGATGAAGCACGCAGTCGGGCGGCGTCAGGCGCTCAAGAGCTTCGCTGCCGGGAGCGCGGGCGTCGCGGCAATGGTCAGCGCGACGCCAGATCCGATCGCTGCCGCGCAGGCGGTCACGAGACGTGGCTTGCCGCGACTGAAGATCACGGACGTCAAGACCATCCTCACGCAGGTCGGCGCCAACTACCTCACCAACGTCAAGGTCTCCACCAGCGAGCCGGGCCTCTACGGAGTCGGCTGCGGCGGTCATTCGGAGCGGCAGCTGATCGTGGCAACGACCATCGAGCGATTCTTGAAGCCGGCGGTGGTCGGCCGCTTCGTCGACGACATCGAGGACATCTGGCAGATGGCGTGGCAGGCGCCATATTGGCGCGCGAGCGTCGATGCCAGCAATGCGATGAGCGCGATCGACGGCGCGTTGTGGGACATCATGGGGAAGCGGGCCGGCATGCCCGTGTACGACCTGCTCGGCGGCAAGCTGCGCCCGGCGCTTCCGATGTTTGCCGGCGTGAATGGGCGCGATCTCTCCGAGCTCGAGGACAACGCGCGGCGTGCGATCGCAGCGGGCTACAAACATCTGCGCGTCGGAGCAGTCGGCGGCGATGGCAGTGGCGACGCTCCCGGGCAAGGGACGACCAGCGGCGCCGCGGGACGCGGACCAGGGCTGGGCGGAGCTGGATCCCCACGGTTCGACGAACGCGGACCGATTTACCCGCAACGTGGTCCGGGCTACGTCTACACGAACAATCTGCTCAAGTCCTTCCAGCATCTGCGCAACGCACTAGGCTTCGACGTGAACATGTGCTGTGAAGTGGACTTCCGTCTGGCACCTGGCGAAGCCCTCGTCCTGGCCAAGGCGCTCGAGCCGCTCCGCCCGTTCTGGCTGGAAGAGCCATTCGGCATCGAGGATGTCGGTTGGTATCAGACGTTGCGGGGACAGTGCAGCGTTCCGATCGCGTTCGGTGAGCTGACAACCAATCAGAGCGAATGGGTGCCGCTCGTCGCCAACCGATGGATCGATTTCATGCGCATGCATATCTCGGCCTGCGGCGGCCTCAACATGGCGCGCAAGGTGGCACACTGCTGTGAGTTCTTCGGCGTGCGCACGGCGTGGCACGGCCCAGGCAACGTGTCCCCTGTCGGCCATGCCGTCAACATGCACATCGATTTCTCAGTCCCGAACTTTGGTTGCGGGGAAGGCGGTGCTTTCTCCCCTCAACTGCAGGAGCTCTTCCCCGGCTGTCCCGAGCGAAAGAACGGGATGACGTACGCGAACGATCTGCCGGGTCTGGGAATCGATATCGACGAGAAGGTCGCGGCGAAGTACCCACCGTCAGGCCCCGGCACCGACCGTGGCGTGCGGTGTTTTGACCTGTCGCCCTGCCGGCCCTGAGCAGCCGCCCCTATCAACCCCGATTCGGTAGTCAGCAACAGACGCGGGTCAGATCCGTCACTTGGCGCGGATCGCGCCTGCTCGAAGGCAGCGCCATTCCCGTCGACCAGAAACTGTCGCGATGAGTGGCAGATCGCCGTCTATCGCGGATTGACCCTAGAGGGATCTGGGCCGCGTCATCGGGATGGGGGCATCAGGACATCCCGGGTCGCGGCTGCTTCAATCGGGTGTCGTTATGTTTCAAGAATTGGTAGATCGACCACACGCCGGCCGCCATTCCGACCAACGCCGAGATCAGGCGAAGATAGCCGAGTGGTAAGTCCGGCCAGAGATACGCAGGCACGGGAAGGGCGAGCAGTCCGAAGGCAAACAGGTACACCCATGTGCCGAGCGCCGCACCGTAGATCAACGCCAGCCCATGGTCGT
>Ga0111538_10002005_pt1 | contig 28626 bp, 20 predicted proteins | sample SoiMethybrSBSTD1_FD_79669 | JGI IMG/M metagenome (GOLD analysis project Ga0111538, IMG submission 79669) | Bulk soil microbial communities from a Populus tree surrounding site in Tennessee, USA - Soil MetaG P. TD hybrid SBSTD1 (version 2)... | ecosystem: Environmental > Terrestrial > Soil >... | reverse complement strand
TTCGCGATCGTCATCAGCTGCATGTTGGTCGTGCCTTCGTAGATCTGACCAATCTTCGCGTCGCGATACAGCTTTTCGACCGCGTATTCCTTCACGAAGCCGTTGCCGCCGTGCAGGTTAATCGCCATCGAGGCGACGCGCTCGGCGACTTCGGACGAGTAGACCTTGCACATGGCCGCTTCGGTGAGGAACGGCTGCTTCGCATCGCGGAGGCGCGCGCTGTTGTAGACGAGCAGGCGCGTGCACTCGACGTCGAGCGCCATGCGCGCGATCTCGAATTGCACGCCCTGGAACTCGGCGATCGGCTTGCCGAACTGCTTGCGCTCCTTGATGTAGCGGATCGTGTGATCGAGCGCGCCCTGGGCGAGCCCGAGCATCTGCGCGCCGATGCCGATGCGTCCCTCGTTGAGCGTTTCGATCGCGACCTTGTAGCCCTTGCCGACCTCGCCGAGGATCTGCGACTTCGGCACGACGCAATCTTCGAAGATCAATTCGCAGGTGCTGCTGGCGCGGATGCCGAGCTTGTCTTCCTTCTTGCCGACCGTGAACCCCGGCGTGCCGCGATCGACGATGAACGCCGTGATGCCGCGGTAGCCGGCCTCGGGATTGACGTTGGCGAACACGATGAACATGTCCGCTTCGTTGCCGTTGGTGATCCACAGCTTGCGGCCGTTGATCGCGAAGCCGTCGCCCTTTTCGGTGGCGCGCGTCGCCAGCGCGAACGCGTCGCTGCCCGAGCCCGCCTCCGACAGGCAGTAGGCGCCGATCATGCTGGTCGCGAACTTCGGCAGGTACTTCCGCTTGATCTCGTCGCTGCCCCAGCGCATTACCGCGTTGATGACGAGCGTGTTCTGCACGTCGACGAGGACGCCGATCGAGGGGTCGACGCGCGACAGCGATTCGACCGCGAGGATCGAGTGGAAGAACGTGCCGCCGGCGCCGCCGAAGCTCTCCGGCACCTCGACGCTCATCACGCCGAGCTCGAACAGCTTCGTGATCAGCTCGGGCGAGAACTTCGCATGCTCGTCCATTTCCCGGGCGAGCGGACGAATTTCGCGGTCGGCGAACTCGTAAACGCTGTCGCGGAAGATCGCTTCGTCTTCGGCCAGCCGCGTCAGCGCGGGCATGGCGGTCAAGGTCTGGCTCATGAAATCCTCAGCAGTGGTCCCGATAACGGCACGTATAAGTCCGAAAGAGGCCAAATCCCGGCGGAAAACGTCAATGTTATCATCGACATGACGAGCATGTGCACCACGGCACGCCGCGCGCTGACGATCGCATTGGCGCTGGTCCTGACCGGCCTTGCCGGCGTACGCGCGCAGCAGCCAGTTCCGGCCGCGCCACAGCCCGCTCAGCAGCCGCCTGCGCCAGAACAACCGATCTTCCGCGGCGGCATCAACACCGTCCGCGTCGACGTGATCGTCACGGATCGGCAGGGCAATCCCGTCGACGACCTCAAGCTCGAGGACTTCGAGATCCAGGAAGACGGCAAGCCGCAAAAGCCGGAGACGTTCCGGCTGGTGAAGATCGACACCACCACGCAGCCCGCCTACACGCAGCGCGCGCTGCGCACGCGCAACGACGAGGAGACGGCGGCCGCGGACGAGAACGCGCGCATCTTCGCGTTCTTCCTCGACGACTACCACGTGATGCGCGACAGCAGCATGTCGCTGAAGAAGCCGGTCATCGACTTCATTGCCAACCAGCTCGCGCCGAGCGATCTCGCCACGGTGATGTATCCGCTGACGCCACTCGATGCCGCCGTGCTGACGCGCAATCACCAGGGCATCATCAACACGGTCGAGAAATTCGAGGGCCGCAAGTACAACTACGAGCCGATCAACGGCGTCGAGCAGGGCTACGTCTACAAACTGACGCCGGACGCGATCGAGATCATCCGCCGGCAGGTGACGTTCGGCGCGATTCGCGGGTTGTGCACCAAGCTCGGCTCGATGCGCGAGGGGCGCAAGTCGCTGATTCTGATCAGCGAGGGTTTCAACGCGACGCTGCCGCCGCAAATGCGCAGCAACATGGCCGGTGGCTACGTCGGGTCCAGCGGCGTGGGCGGCGGCGCCACGACCGATCCGTTCGCCGCCGACAACAACATCAACGAGGACCGCGCGCAGTTTTCCGCGGGCATGGACATGCAGCGCGAGATGCAGGACGTGTGGGACGCCTGCAACCGCAACAACACCGCGATCTACGCCGTCGATCCGCGCGGGCTGGCGGTGGGCGGCTTCGACATCACCGCGAACATCTCGATGCGCACGAGCCAGAACTACCTCAATGCCTCGATCGATACGCTCCGGGAGCTCGCCGACAACACCGACGGCCGGGCGATCGTCAATCGCAACGATCTCGCCGGCGGCATGAAGCAAATCATCCGCGACTCGAGCGCGTATTACCTGGTCGGCTACAACTCGACGCAGGCGCCGACCGACGGCAAGTTCCACGAGATCAAGGTGCGTGTGAAGCGGTCCGGCGTGCAGGTCCGCGCGCGCAAGGGCTACTGGGCTTATACCGTCGAAGATGCCAAGCGCGCGGTCGCGGGCCCGAGGCCTGGGCCGCCGACGGAAGTCTCGAAGGCGCTGGCGACGCTCGCGCCAATGACCAATCGTCGATACATCCGCACATGGATCGGCAACGACAAGGGCGAGGACGGCCTGACGCGCGTGACGCTGCTATGGGAGCCGCTGCCGCCGACGCCGGGCGTGCGCCGCGACGAGCCGCGCCGCGTGACGGTGCTGGCCACCTCGCCGTCCGGCGAAATCGTGTATCGCGGCAAGGTGCCCACCGAGCTCGCCGCGCCGGGCAACGGCGGCATCGTCCGGTTCCACGCGCCGCCGGGCAAGCTCGATGTGCGGCTGACGATCGAGGGCGACGGCACCGGCACGCTCGATACCGAAGATCGCGAGCTCGTCCTTCCAGATCTGTCGGCGCCGGAAGTGATGTTCAGCACGCCGAAGGTGTGGTTCGCGCGTAACGCGCGCGAGTTCACGTCGCTCACCACCGGCCCGCCGCCCGCGCCGACCGCGATCCGCGAATTCCGCCGCACCGATCGATTGTTGGTCCGTCTTGATGCCTACGCGCCGGCATCCGCGCCAACGACGGTGACCGCGCAGCTATTGAATCAGCAGGGCACGAAGATGATCGACGTGCCGGTCACCGCGCCGGCCGATGGCAGCAGGACCTATTCGATCGATCTCGCTCTCGCGAATCTCGCCGCCGGTCAGTACTTGCTCCAGATCACCGGCACGAGCGAGGGACACAAGCCGGTTTCAGAGCTCATCGCCTTCAGATTAGGTAGCTAAAAACATACACAGAAGCACGGAAACACAGAAGCACAGAAGCTCGTTTTGTTTTTCCCAAAGAGTTTTCCGTGTTTCTGTGATTCCGTGTTTCTGTGTGACGTTTTTGCTTGACTACGCGTACATGCCGCGCAGTTTGGTAACAGTCGCGACGCGATTGATCGCGACGATGTAGGCGGCGACGCGCATGTCGACCGTGTACTTGAGCGCCGTCGCGAGCACGACGTTGAACGCCTCGCACATCTTCGCCTCGAGGCGCTCGTTCACTTCCTTCTCGGTCCAGAAGTAGCCGTGGCGATCCTGCACCCATTCGAAGTATGACGTGGTCACGCCGCCGGCGTTCGCCAGGATGTCCGGCACCACGAACACGCCGCGCTCGTGCAGGATCTTGTGCGCGCCGGGCGTGGTCGGCCCGTTGGCGCCTTCGACGATCAGCTTCGCCTTGATGTCGTTGACGTTCTCTTCGGTGATCTGTTTCTCGAGCGCGGCGGGGACGAGGATGTGGACGTCGAGCTTGAAGACGTCGGCCTGGCCGAGCGGCTCGCCGCCGGGGAAGCCGGCCACGGTCTTGTTCTTCGCGACCCATTCCTGCAGCTTCGGAATGTCGAGGCCCTTGTCGTTCTGGACGCCGCCCTTCCAGTCGGTGACGCCGATGATCTTCGCGCCCTGCTCGGCCATCAGCTGCGCGCCGATGCCGCCGACGTTGCCGAAGCCCTGCACCGCGATGCGCGAGCCCTTGAGCGCGAAGCCGAGATGCTTCGCCGCCTCGCGCGCCACGATCATCGCGCCGCGGCCCGTCGCTTCGTGCCGGCCGAGCGATCCGCCCATCTCGATCGGCTTGCCGGTCACGACCGACGTCGAGCTGTGGCCGACGTGCATCGAATAGGTGTCGGAGATCCACGCCATGATCTGCTGGTTGGTGTTGACGTCGGGCGCGGGCACGTCCTTGTCCGGGCCGATCGCGTCGATGATCTCCGCGGTGTAGCGCCGCGTCAGCGCCTCGAGCTCGCGCTTCGACATCTTCGTCGGATCGCAAATCACGCCGCCCTTGCCGCCGCCGAACGGCAGCTGCGCGACCGCGCACTTCCACGTCATCCACGCCGCGAGCGTCGTCACCTCATCGAGCGTGACGTCGGGGTGATAGCGGATGCCACCCTTCGCCGGGCCGAGCGTCACGTTGTATTGCACGCGGTACCCGGTGAACACCTCGATCTCACCGTTGTCCATTTGCACGGGGCAGGAGACGATGATCTGTCTTTTGGGATGCGTGAGCATCTGCCAGATGCCCGGCTCGAGATTCAGAATGCGGGCGGCCCCCTCGAACTCCTGGAGAATTCCGCTGAACAACGTACCGTGTGCGGCCATCAAGTCCTCGTGACGAAAGTGTGTTCCTGCGACGTCAATCCGAATAAGTCCAAACGATCAAAAGTAACAATCCTGCACACGGAATGTCAATTTCCTATCCGTATCATCAGTTTTGGGCATCGTTTGCTGACGTCGAATTACCAGGGGCGGAGCCCCGCCGCACCTTTCGAGACCGTCGGGAAAGCGTAGGCGGGTCTTATAATTAGAGGCAGCATGAAAAGCGTTGTCGACCGCGCCGCCACCGGGAAAGCGCGCTGGGAACGGGAGGTGCTGGAGCCCACCCTGAAGAAATCTCCCGAGCGCAAAGGCCCGTTCACGACCATTTCCGGGCGGCCGATCGAGCGGCTCTACACCGCCGAAGACACCGCGGCGATCGACTACGACCGCGAGGTCGCGAATCCTGGTGAGTTCCCGTACGTGCGCGGCATTCATCCGAGCGGCTATCGCGGCAAGCTCTGGACGATGCGCCAGTTCGCGGGCTTCGGCACGCCCGAAGAAACCAACCAGCGCTACAAGGATCTGATCGCGGCCGGCGGCACCGGCCTGAGCGTGGCGTTCGATCTGCCCACGCTCATGGGGCGCGATCCCGATCATCCGTTGTCGCTCGGCGAAGTGGGGAAGTGCGGCGTCAGCATCGTGTCGCTGAAGGACATGGAGCGGCTGTTCGACGGCATACCGCTCGACGATCCGAAGATCACGACGTCGATGACCATCAACTCGCCGGCCTCGATGATCTTCGCGATGTACCTGGTCGTCGCCGAACAGCATGGCGCAGACTGGAAAAAGATCTCGGGGACGATTCAGAACGACATCCTCAAGGAATTCATCGCCCAGAAGGAATACATCTTCCCGCCGCGCCAGTCGATGCGTCTGATCACCGACGTGTTCGCGTTCTGCGCGAAGGAAGTGCCGAAGTGGAACACCATTTCGGTGAGCGGGTATCACATCCGCGAGGCGGGCTCGACGTCGCTGCAGGAGCTGGCGTTCACGTTGCGCGACGGGCTCGAATACGTGCAGTACGGCGTCGACGCCGGGCTCGACGTGGACGACTTCGTGCCGCGCCTGTCGTTCTTCTTCAACTCGCACAGCGATTTCTTCGAGGAGATCGCGAAGTACCGCGCCGCCCGCAAGCTGTGGGCGGAGGCGATGAAGAACCGGTTCGGCGCGAAGAACCCGCGCTCCTGGCAGCTTCGCTTCCACACGCAGACCGCGGGCGTGTCGCTGACCGCGCAGCAGCCATACAACAACGTCGTGCGCACGGCGCTGCAGGCGCTCGCCGCGGTGCTGGGCGGCACCAACTCGCTGCACACCAACTCGCTCGACGAAGCGCTCGCGCTGCCGACGCGGGAAACCGCGACGATAGCGCTCCGCACGCAGCAGATCATCGCGCACGAATCCGGCGTGACCAACGTCGTCGATCCGCTCGGCGGTTCGTACTTCATCGAGCGGCTGACCCGCGAGATGGAGGAAGGCGCGCTGCAGTACTGGGACACCATCGATCGCATGGGCGGCATGGTCGAGGCGATCGAGCGCGGCTATCCGCAGAAGGAAATCGCCGAGGCCTCGTACCAGTTCCAGCAGGCCGTCGAGCGCCGCGAGAAGACCATCGTCGGCGTCAACGACTTCGTGCAGACCGACGAGAAGCCGATCGAGATTCTCTACATCGACGACACCACCGCCGATCGCCAGCTGGAACGGCTCGCCGATCTCAAGCGCACGCGCGACAACGACAAGGTGCGCGGCACGCTGGACGCCCTGAAGGCCGGCGCGAAGGGACGCGACAACACCATGCCGCTGCTGCTCGACTGCGTGCGGGCTTACGCCACGGTGGGTGAGATGTGCGACGCGCTCCGTGAAGTGTGGGGCGAATACGAAGAAGTGCCGATCATCTAGGTGGTCGGTTGTCAGGCGGTCAGGTGGTCAGGTGGTCAGGTTGTCAAGGAACGAATGAGTCAGAAGATTAGAGTCGTAATTGCGAAGCCGGGTCTCGATGGCCACGATCGCGGCGCCAAGGTGATCGCACGTGCATTGCGCGATGCCGGCATGGAAGTCATCTACACCGGCCTGCGCCAGACGCCCGAGCAGATCGTGTCCGCGGCGCTGCAGGAAGACGCGGACGTGATCGGGCTGTCGATCCTGTCCGGCGCGCACATGCACATCTGCCCGCGCGTCATGGAGCTGCTGAAAGAGAAAGGCCTCGATGACGTGCAGGTCGTGATCGGCGGCATCATTCCCGACATCGATATCCCCAAACTGAACGCCATGGGCATCAAGGGCATTTTCATTCCCGGTACGCCCATGCAGCAGATTATCGACTTCATTACCGCGAACGTCCGGGCGAGGGTATGACCCGTCGCGCCGACGCGCAGCGAAGGCAGAGGCTGTTCCCCAACAGCCGTCGGGCCGATACCCTGAGGTAGCCCGGCACATGCGCACACTCCTTCTGGCGGACGACAACATCACTGTCCAGCGGGTGATCGCGCTGACGTTTGCGGGGCAGCCGATTCAGGTCGTCACCGTCGCCGACGGGCACCAGGCGATGGAGAAGATGGCCGCGAACCGGCCCGACATCGTGCTCGCGGGCACGACGCTGCCGCAAGTGAGCGGCTACGATCTCGCGCGGTTCATGCGGGGCAAGACGGAGTTGCAGAAGGTGCCGGTGCTGTTGCTCACCGGCGCGTTCGAGACGGTGGACGAAGCGCGCCTCGCCTCGAGCGGCGCGAACGGCGTCCTCGAGAAACCGGTAGAGCCAACGATTGTGATTAATCGGGTCAAGGAGCTGCTCGGACTGAAATCAGACGAGACGCCCGCACCGGCGGGCCGGCTGATCACGTCCGCGGCCGGCGACAAGAAGCGGCCGGCGCCGCCGCCGCGACCCGTCACGCCCGCGCCAAAGACCGCGCAATCCGCTCCCGCATCCAACGCCCGTTCGGTTGACGATGCATCGAGCAGGTCGGGCGATTACCTCGACACGCTGGATGCCGCCTTCGACAACCTCGATCAACAGCTGTCGGGACGCACGCCGACCGCGAAGGCGCCGCGCAATCCCGCCGGCCCGATCGGCCAGTCGGGAGGGGCTGCCGATCCGCGATCGCCGGGCCGCGCGCCGTCGTCGGCCAGCAGCGCCGACGGCAATCCGGTATTCGAGGTGGATGACGAATGGTTCGGCAGCGGCGAGAGTCAGGCACGCGCCGATGCCAGGGCCGGCCGCCGCGAGATCGAGGAAGACCTGCACGATCCGGATCTGCAAGCGCCGCGCAAGCCGGCGGCGCCGGCGGAGCCGGTCTATGAAGTCGACGACGAGTGGTTTGCCGACGACAACAAGGCCCGCGCGGCAAAACAAATCGAGCAGCACGAGCTCGCGAAAGAGATGGGCATTCACGAAGTCGAATTTCCGGACGCCGCGTCAACGGGCGCGCCGCCGCCGGCTTCGGATGCGGATTTTGCGTTCGGCATCGAGGACTTCAAGGCCGCGGTCGCGCCCGAACCTGTGCCGGTTGTGGAGCCGGTCCCGGTGAAACCGGCGCCAGTCGTCAAGCCTGAGCCCGTCGCTGCGCCCGCACCAAGTGCGCGACCGGTCGCGGCCGCCGCCGCGCCGCCTGTTGCGCCTGCGGCTCCACCCGTTGTCGCAACGCCTCCCGTGGCGAAGGCGCCTGAGCCACCCCCGCCACCGGTGGCAATTGCGCCGATGGCGCCCGTACCGAAAATCGCCGACGACTTTGAAGCGCTGCTCGCGTTCGAGCGCGGCGAGCGCGCGCATCCGCCCGCGCCGCCGCCGCCCGAGATCAAATTGGTGCCGCCCGAGATCACCGAAGAACTTCTCGATCAGATCGCATCAAGGGTGACCGATCGACTGAGTGCAAGCGCGTTTGGCGCTGCGCTTCAGGAAGTCCTCGCGGCCACCATGCGCGACACCGTTCGCAGCGTGGTTTCTGAAACGTCCGAGCGCCTGATCCGCGAGAGCGCGCCGGCGGTGGTTGCTGAAACCTCGGAGCGCCTGGTTCGTGACGCCGTCGGTGTGGTCGTCACCGAAGCCTCCGATCGCATGGTTCGGGACGCTGTTCCCGCGATCGTCGCTGAAGCGACCGATCGCATGGTGCGCGACGCGGTCCCGGCCGCCGTGGCGGAAACGTCCGAACGTATGGTGCGCGATTCGGTTCGCGACACCGTTCCTACGGTCGTGACGCAAACATCCGAGCGGATGGTTCGCGAAGCGGTGCCTGCGGTCGTCGCGGAAGCGTCCGATCGGCTGGTGCGCGACACGGTGTCCACGGTCGTGGCGGAAACATCCGAGCGCCTGGTCCGCGACTCCGTTCGCGAGACCGTTCCCGCGGTTGTGGCCGAAACCTCGGAGCGCGTGATTCGTGAATCGGTTCCGGCGGTGGTCGTGGAAGCGTCCGAGCGGCTGGTTCGCGACAGGGTGCCAACGGTCGTGGCCGAAACATCCGAACGCCTGGTCCGCGACTCTGTTCGCGACACCGTTCCCGCGGTCGTGGCCGAAACCTCGGACCGCGTGATTCGTGAATCGGCTCCGGCGGTGGTCGCGGAAGCGTCGGAACGAATGGTGCGCGACCGTGTTCACGCGGTCGTTGCGGAGGCCTCCGAGCGGCTGGTGCGCGACACGGTCCCGGGAGTGGTCGCCGAGACCTCGGATCGCCAGATCCGCGAAATGATTCCCGGTGTGGTGGCGGATACCTCGGACCGCGTGATTCGCGACCACGTGTTCGTCGTGGCCAAAGAAGCCGCCGAGCGCGTCGTCCGGGAGACGGTCCCTCGGGTGGTCGCGGAAACCGCCGAGCGCATCGTCCGCGAGGCCGCGCCCGGAATGGTCCACGCTGCGTCGCAGCGTGCCATTGCCGAGAGCGTTCCCGGCGCCGTTGCCGAAGTCCGCGAGAAGATTCGCGCCGTCGTGTCAGAGACGGCCGAGCGGCTCGTCCGCGACGAAATCGATCGCATCAAGAACAGGAATCTCGATAAGGCATAATCGTTAGATGCCTGTACCGGAGAAGCCGGCCCTCGAGGGTCTCGAGGACCTTCTATCCGCGCGCTGGGAGCGTGAAGGAACGTATCGCTTCGACCGCTCCAAGACGCGCGATCAGATCTACTCGATCGACACGCCGCCGCCGACCGTCAGCGGCTCGCTGCACGTTGGTCACGTCTTCTCCTTCACGCACACCGACTTCGTGGCGCGCTTTCAGCGCATGCGCGGCAAGGAAGTCTTCTACCCAATGGGGTGGGACGACAACGGCCTGCCGACCGAGCGCCGCGTGCAGAATTACTTCGGCGTGCGCTGCGATCCCTCGCTGCCGTACGTGCCGAACTTCACGTCGCCGGAAAAACCGGACAAGCCGATCTCGGTGTCGCGCCCGAACTTCATCGAGCTGTGCACGAAACTGACGATCGAGGACGAGAAGGCGTTCGAGCAGTTGTGGCGATACCTTGGCCTCTCGGTCGACTGGTCGATGACTTACGCGACGATCGGCAAGGACGCGCAGCGCGTATCGCAAATCACCTTCCTGCGTCACCTCGAGAAGAAGCTCGCTTACCAGGTCGAAGCGCCGACGCTGTGGGATGTCGACTTCCGCACCGCCGTTGCCCAGGCGGAGCTCGAGGATCGCGAACAGCCGGGCGCGTATCACAAGATTCACTTTTACCGGGATCGGGGATCGGGGATCGGGGATCGGGGATCACCGATCGCGATCGAAACCACCCGGCCGGAATTGATCCCGGCGTGCGTTGCGCTCGTCGCGCATCCGGACGATGCGCGGTACAAGCATCTGTTCGGCACGCATGTGATCACGCCGCTGTTTGGCGCGCGCGTGCCGGTGAAGGCGCACGCGCTCGCCGATCCCGAAAAGGGCAGCGGCATCGCGATGATCTGTACGTTCGGCGACACCACCGACGTGACGTGGTGGCGTGAGCTCAAGCTGCCCGTGCGCGCGATCGTGCAACCGAATGGGACGCTCGGCCCGGTGACGTGGGGCCAGCCGGGATGGGAATCCGCCGACGCGCCGCGCGCGCAGGCAGCCTACGATCAGCTCGCCGGGCTGTCCGCGAAGAAAGCGCAGGCGAAGATCGTCGAGCTTTTGAGGGAGAGCGGCGATCTGCAAGGCGACCCCAAGCCAATCACCCACGCGGTGAAGTTCTACGAAAAGGGTGAGCGCCCGCTCGAGATCGTGACCAGCCGGCAGTGGTTCATCAAGACCATGGACCATCGCGAGGCGTTCATTGCGCGGGGCCGGGAGATCAGCTGGCACCCGGAGTACATGCGCCTGCGCTACGAGAATTGGGTCAACGGCCTGAACGGCGACTGGTGCATCAGCCGCCAGAGATTCTTCGGCGTGCCGTTCCCCGTGTGGTATCCGATTCGACAAGACGGCAGCATCGATTACGCCCGGGTCATCGTGCCGCCTGAATCACGGCTGCCGCTCGATCCGTCGACCGACGTGCCCGATGGCTTCACCGAGGAGCAGCGCGGCAAGCCCGGCGGCTTCGCCGGCGATCCGGACGTCATGGACACGTGGGCCACATCGTCGGTGTCGCCGCAGATCGTCACCAAGTGGGAGTCCGACCAGGACGTGTTCTCGCGCACGTTCCCGATGGATCTGCGCCCGCAGGCGCACGACATCATCCGGACGTGGCTGTTCTCGTCGGTGGTGCGCGCGCATTTCGAGAACCACTCGGTGCCGTGGACCAACGCCGCGATCTCGGGATGGATCCTCGATCCCGATCGCAAGAAGATGTCGAAGTCCAAGGGCAACGTCGTCACGCCGCTGGCGCTCCTCAAGGAGCACGGCTCGGACGGTGTCCGTTATTGGGCCGCCCGTGGCGGGCCTGGTGTCGACACGGCGTTCGATCCCGGGCAGATGAAGATTGGCCGCAAGCTGGCCATGAAAATCTTGAACGTGTCGAAGTTCGTGCTGGCCGGCGAGCAGCCGGACGGGCCTGTGACCGAGCCGCTCGATCGCGGCATGTTGCAGAACCTGGCGCTGGTTGTTGACGAGGCCACAGCGGAGCTCGAGCGCTACGAATACGCAAAGGCGCTCGCGAAGGTCGAATCGTTCTTCTGGGATTTCTGCGACAACTACGTCGAGGCCGCAAAGTCGCGGCGCTACGGCGATTTCGGTCCGGCGCCGGCCGCCTCCGCGTCGACGGCGATGCGGCTGGCGCTGTCGGTGCTGCTGCGCCTGCTGGCCCCGTACCTGGTGTTCGTGTGCGACGAAGTGTGGTCGTGGACGAATAGCGGATCGATCCACCGCGCGAAGTGGCCGACGCGAGATGAGCTGATCAACGTGTCGGGCACCGACGAATCATCGGCGAGAGCCGTGGCGCACGTCACCGAAGCGCTGAATGCGATCCGCAAAGGCAAGACCGATCAAAAGGTCTCGGTCGGCACGCCGGTGCGCGAGGTGGTGTATCAAGCGACTGATGAGGCGATCGCCTGCCTGAAGCTGGTCGAGCGCGATCTGAAAGCGGCGTCGCGATCCGAGGCGTTGATCTTCCGCGTCGGCGAGCCCTCGGTCGAAGTCACGCTGAAGCCCGCCGAGGCGTAATGACCGCTCCACTGGCGCCGGAGGCGTATCGCGACCTGGTGAGCCAGGCGCTCGCCGAGGACCGTGGGCGCGGCGATGCCACCAGCGCGGCGACGGTCGCGCGCGGGATTCGCGCGCGCGGCACGATCATCGCGAAATCGGATCTTGTCATGGCCGGCATCGACGTCGCCGCAGAAACATTTCGGCAGGTCGATCCGAAAGCGGTGTTCGAAGTGAAATGGGGCGACGGATCGCGCGTGCAGCCGGGTGAAGTTGTCGCCGACGTGTTCGGCGATGCGCATGCGCTGCTCGAAGCCGAACGAACCGCGCTCAATTTTCTCCAGCGCTTGTGCGGCATCGCCACGCTCACCGCGAAGTTCGTCGATGCCGCAAGGGGCGGCATCACCATTCTCGACACGCGCAAGACCACGCCAGGATTCCGCGCGCTTGAAAAGTACGCGGTGCGGTGCGGCGGCGGCACGAACCATCGTTTGCGCCTCGACGATGGCATCCTGATCAAGGACAACCACAAGCGGCTGGCCGGCGGCGTTGCCGCGGCCGCGTCACGCGCGATGCAGGAGAGTGGCGGGCTCCCCGTCGAAGTCGAGGTCGAGAACCTGGACGAGCTCGACGCGGTGTTGAAGACCGGCGTGCCGCGCATCCTCCTCGACAATTTCACGACCTACGACATCCGCGAAGCCGTGAAGCGGGTGCATGGGCGCGCCGAAATCGAAATCTCCGGAGGCGTCACGCTCGAGCGCATCCCCGAGCTCGCCACCACCGGCGCGCAGTACGTGTCGATCGGCGCCTTGACGCATTCGGCGCCGGCCGCCGATCTCAGCTTCGAGCTCGAACCCGAATGATGGGCGCCGACGCGCGTTTCGACGTGCGCAGGCATGCCTCGCTGCCCTCGACGATGGATGCGGCGTCCGCGCTCGCGCACGACGGCGCGCGGCACGGCGTGGTGATCGTCGCGGACGAGCAGACTGCGGGGCGCGGGCGACGGGGAACGACGTGGCAATCGCCTCCAGGTGCCGGTCTCTATTTCTCGTTCATCGCCAGGCCGGGCGGCACCAGGGACACGCCACTGATCACGCTCGCCGCCGGTGTCGCCGTGCGCGAGGGCATTCAACAGGCGACGGGACTGACGCCAGATCTGAAGTGGCCCAACGACGTGATGGTCGGCACGCGCAAGCTGGCCGGCATTCTCGCGGAGGGCATGTCGATTGGCTCGCCGGATCAGGCGGTGATCGTCGGCGTTGGCGTCAACCTCCAGCCGGCCGCGTATCCTCCGGACGTCGCCGCCCGGGCGACATCGCTCGAGGGCGAATTGGGCAAGCCGATCGATCGCGAGCAGGTGTTCGCCGCCATGCTGACGTCGCTCTGGGAGCGGCTCGCGCAACTGGAGCAGAAGCCCGGTGATATCCTGCGGGCGTGGCGCGCGGCCTCGCCGAATGCAACCGGCACGCGCGTCGAGTGGGACGGGAAGCACGGCACGACCGCCGGCATCGACGACAGCGGCGCCTTGCTCGTGAAGACTGCTGCCGGCGTTGAACGAATCATCGCCGGCGAATTGCGATGGATGTTGTGAACATGCTGCTGGCTATCGATGTTGGCAACACCAACATAGTGATTGGCGTGTTTCGCGGCGAGACGCTGGCGCACAGCTGGCGCCTCACGACGATCCGCGAGCGCACGTCCGACGAGCTCGGCATCCTCGTCTCGGATCTCTGTGACCGCAACGAGATCCGGCAGAGCGACATCTCCGGCATCGTCATCGCCTCGGTCGTCCCGCCGTTGACCGGCACGCTGATCACGATGGTGACGCAATACTTCGGACGAGTGCCGCTGCTGTTCGAGCCGGCCGTGAACGGCGGCATCCCGATCCTGATCGACAACCCTTCGGAAGTGGGCGCCGATCGCGTCGTCAACAGCATCGCGGCGTTTGCCACCTATGGGAAAGGGCTGCCGATCATCGTCATTGATTTCGGAACGGCGACGACCTTCGATGCGGTGTCGGCGAAAGGCGAGTATCTCGGCGGCGTGATCTGTCCGGGGCCGCAGGTGTCGGCGGATGCGCTCGTGCAGCGCACGGCGAAACTGCCGCGCATCGACGTGCGCAAACCGCCGCGCGTGATTGGCACCAACACCATTGCCGCGATGCAGGCCGGCCTGTTCTGGGGCTACGTGGACATGGTCGAGGGCCTGGTCAAGCGCATGAAGGCGGAGCTCGGCGGCGCCGCGGTCGTCGTCGCCACCGGCGGCCTGGCGTCGATCGTCGCGCCCGAGTCGAAGGTGATCGAACACGTCGATCCGGAACTGACGCTGCGGGGCCTGCGCCTGTGGTGGGAAAAACAGACGTGATCGATGTCGAGTCCTACGCCCGCGATCTCGAGGCGTATCTCTGCAAGAAAAACGACGGCCACTTGATCCGCATTACCGGGCCGGCCTTCGAACAGGTGCAAGGCTGGGCGGCGCAGGGCGTGCCCCTGAAGGTCGCGCAAGGCGGCATCGATCGCTACTTCGAACGCTATTACCGAAAGGGCCCGCGGCGGCGTCCCGTGCGCATCGAATTCTGCGAAGCGGATGTGCTCGATGCATTCGATGACTGGCGCCGTGCCGTCGGCGTCACGAACGTCGGTCCCGATGCCGCCGGCGGCCCCGATGTCGAGGATCCCGCGCCGGCGTCGCGGCCGCGCAAGTCCCTCGCGTCACAAATCGAAAGCGCGCTGGCGCGACTGACCGTGTTGCGAGGCAGCGACAAGATGGCGTCGCTCCTCGGCGACGCGCTCGATTCCGCCGTGCGCGGTCTCGATGCGCTGCGGACGGAAGCGGCCCGCGCGCGAGGCGAGGCTCGCGACGACGTGATGCGGCGCGTGGCGGTGATCGAGGAGGAACTGGCCGCGGCTGCGGCCGGCGCGCTCGATCCGGCCGAGCGCGCCCGGCTGCAACAGGAAGCCGACGCCGAGCTCGAGCCGTTTCGCATGCGCATGCCCGACGAGGCGTACCGCCAGTCGCGCCGCCAGTCGCTGCACCGCCTGGTGCGCCAACACTTCGGTCTTCCGAGTATCTGATTCGTGGTCCGCGGCGAGCGATTACGACTGACGATCGAGCGGCCCGCCGCGGGCGGCCGGATGATCGCGCGCCACGACGGCGCGATCGTGTTCGTGTCGGGCGCGATCCCCGGCGAGATCGTCGACGCGGAGGTCGAGAAGGTCCAGCGCGGCACCGCGTGGGCGGCGACGCGCGCGATCGTCGAGCGATCTGCCGATCGCGTCGATGGCGCTCCCGACGGGGCCTGCGGCGGCGCGGTGTTCGCTCACATCGCCTACGAGCGGCAGCGACAGATCAAGAGCGCGATCGTCGAGGATGCGCTCCGCCGCATCGGGCGGATCACGCTTGAATCGCCGGTGGAGGTTGTCGGCTCGCCGGTCGACGGCTATCGCATGCGGTCGCGCCTCCACGTGCGCGATGCGCGGATCGGATTCTTTCGCGAGGGCACGCACTCGCTGTGCGATGCAGGGCCGACACGACAGCTGCGCGACGACACGATCGCGGTGATCCGCCGGCTCGAAGCCGGATTCGCGCGGGAGTCGCGGCAGCAGGTCAGCGACATCGAGATCGCCGAGAACATCGACGCCTCGCAGCGCGCCATTCACTTCGAGTTGCTGCCGGATGCCGATGCCTCGCGGCTCGCGGCCGTTGCGCAAGTCGACGGCGTCGCCGGCGCGTCGTGCGCGCATCCGGAGAATCCGCGGACGATGGAGTTGTTCGGATCGACGACGGTGTCCGATCAGATCCTCGAGGCGCGGATCGAGCGTCACGTGCGCTCGTTCTTCCAGGGCAATCGCTACCTGCTCACGCCCTTCGTCGAGTGGGTGCTTCGCCACGTGAGCAGCGGCCCGCTCGTCGATCTCTACGCGGGCGTGGGCGTGTTCAGTCTCACGGCGAAGAACGCCGGCGCGGGGCCCATCACCGCGGTCGAAGGCGATCCGATCGCATCACGCGACTTGAAGCGCAATGCCGGCGGCGACATGACCGTGCTCGAAATCCCGGTGGAGAAGTTCCGCACGCGCGAGAAGATCGCGACGGCCATCGTCGATCCGCCGCGCACCGGGATGTCGAAGGAGGCGCTCGCACGCGTCATCGAGCTCGGCGCGCCGGGCGTGGTGTATGTGTCGTGCGACGTGGCGACGCTGGCGCGTGATGCGCGCGTGTTACTGGATGCGGGCTACCGGATCGTCTCCACGCGCGCGTTCGACCTGTTCCCGAACACCGCCCACGTCGAAACGATCATTTCCTTTTCGCGCTAGCGGCCTGCACCAGGCCTTCGAACAGCTCGCGGAACTCGCCGGTGCGCCAGAAATTCTCGGGATGCCTCTGCACCGCGACGCAGAACGGCGCGTCGGGTTTTTCCATCGCCTCGACGACACCATCCGGTGAGGTCGCGGTGATGTCGAAGCCCTTCGCCGCCTGCTTCACCGATTGATGATGGCGGCTGTTGACGTGACAGGTCTCACCGTCTTCCATGTGATCGGCGAGCAGCGTGGCGAGCTGGGATCCTTTCGCCACCCACACTTCGTGCGCGATGTGATGGCGCGGCTGCGGCACCGAATGTTCGAGCGCGCCGGTGATCTGGGTGGGGATGTCCTGGACCAGCGTGCCGCCCATCGCCACGTTCAGCACCTGCATGCCGCGGCAGATCGCCAGCAGGGGAATGCCCTTGTTGACCGCGGCGCGCGCCAGCGCGATCTCGAAGTCGTCGCGGCCGGTCTCGGCCGCCTGGAACGTGTCGTGGCGCGCTTCGCCGTACAGCTTCGGGTCCACGTCGCCGCCGCCGGTCAGCACCAGCGCGTCGACGCGCGACAGGATCTGCTCGGGCGCTTCGTGACCCACGACCACTTCGACAGGCTCACCGCCGGCCCGGCGCACGGACTCGAGGTAATCCTCCATCTTGCGGTTCTGCCCGATAGCAATCAGCGCCATGTGCCCTCAGCGTCCTACATTCGTGCCGGTACCGCAACGCCCATCAGGTCTAGAACGCGCGTCAGTTGCACACGGCAATAAACCACCGCGGCCGCGCGCCACCGCCGCGCCTCGGCCCGGTCTTCGTTGATCACCGACTGTTTCGGGTTCTGATAGAACGCGCTGAACATCTGCGCCAGCCCGAAACCGTACTTGGCGAGCACCGCGAATTCGAGCGATCGCACGACTTGTTCGACCACTTCGTCGAGCCGCGAGGCCTCGAGCACCAGCGCCCACAGCTCGGCATCCTCGTTGATCAGGTCCGGCGGCGTCGACGGCAGCTCGGCCAGTGTCGCGGTTTCGTCCTGCCCGAACCGTTCCTGCAGCTTGCCGATGATCTTGTTGGCGCGGACCACCGCGTACTGGATGTACGGCCCGGTTTCGCCGACGAAGCTCACGGCCTCGTCGATGTCGAAGGCAATCACCGTCGTGCGCGAATACTTGATCAGGAAATACCGCACCGCGGCGACGCCGATCTGCTCGGCGACCTTGCGCCGCTCCTCGGCGGGCAGATCGCTCTGGCGCCGATCGACTTCGGCCAGCGCCTTCTCGATGACGCGATCGATCAGGTCATCGGCCTTCACGCCGAGACCCTTGCGGCCCGACACCTCGACGAACGGTTTCTTCGCTTCCTCGGAATTCGGATCCGGCGCGAAGCCAAGCTCTTTGGCGGTGTCGTGCGACAGCGCCACCATTTCGTACGAGAAGTGCTTGAGCCGATCCGCTTCCTGCGGATGGCCGATCGCCGAAAGCGCCTGCTTGAGCAGCTTCTGCAGGTACGACTGGCGAACGTCGATCACGTTGTAGGTCGCCGCGGCATCGCCGAACGATGGATGCTCGGCCACCGCCTGCGACGTATCGCTTGTCGTCGCCCACAGCGTGGCGCCGTCCATGCGCGTCGCGAACTTCCGGTAGAGGAAGTCGCGGCCCAGCAGTCCCGACTTCCAGAACTGGTAGGCCATGTCCTTGCCCACATACACGACGGTGCCGTTGGAGCGCACGATGACCTTCTCGCGGTCCTCGGTGTCCGTGTCCTCTGCAGGCTCGTCTTCAGACCGCTCCGTGTCCTCGTCCTCGATTTTCATCACCCAGCAGCCGGCGTGCTTGCCTTCGTTCTGCAAGAACACGGCGCCGGTTTCCTTCAGCACCTCGAAGGCGCGCGCCCAGAACTTCAGCCGCAGGATGTCGCCCTCCCACGTCAGCAGCTGGTAGTCGATGTTGAGCCGCGCCATGGTCTTCAGGTGCGCGCGGACCACGGTATCCGCGATGAATGCGGCGAGGCTCGCGGTGGGATCGACGCCGTGCTCGATGTCGTGCAGGGTCGCGGCGCGAATCTTCAGGCGATCCTTGTCGCCGTCGTACCACTCGGTGACACGCGCGTAGAGATCCCAGCAGTAGTAATCGAACCGCGTCGATGCGGCGATCCGCTTCGCGTCCTCGAGCGTGAGCTTTTCGAGCTGCTGGAAGCCCACCACCACGTCGGCGACCTGCACGCCGGTGTCGTCGATGTAGTTCTGCACCTCGACGGGGTTGCCGCGGAATTTCAGCACGCGCACGAGCGTGTCGCCGAGCGCCGAGTTCCTGAGGTGACCGATGTGCGCCGCCTTGTTCGGATTGATCGCGGTGTGTTCGACGATGGTTTTCTCGGGCCGCGGCGGCGGCGCCGGCAGCGTGCCCGCCAGGCCGAGCCGGGCCAGCAGGAACGCCGGCCGATCGAGGAACACGTTGAGATAGCCGTTGGGTGCCGCGTCGACCCGCGCCACGCCCGGGATTGGACCGAGCGCCCCTGCCAGCTCTTGCGCGATCGCGCGCGGCGCTTTGCGCAGGCGGCGCGCGAGATCGAACGCCACCGGGGTCCCCAGATCGCCAAGCGTCCGGTTCGGCGGATATTCGATCGGAATGACGAGGTCGGCATCGGTGATGCCGTGCAGCCGGGCTAGTGCATCGCGCACACGCGCCCTGACCTGTTCATGCAGCGGAAGAATCATTGCGGGTTCGTTGACTCGTTCGAAGGCGTGCGGTACGCTCAACGGTATCAGATTCGCGGGAATTGCGCAGTCCCTGCGGAACCTGGAATGACAGTCATCTCCCGCTGTGTCTAATCTGTGCTTAATCGGTGGCCATGGTTGACGCCGGAATCGGCCGCCTGCTTATTTCGAGCCTGCACCAGGGGATCGCCGACGTGTCGCCGAGCCGGCTCGAGTTCTATGAGAACTGGCTCAGCCCCGCCGGCATGCGGGACGGCCGCATCGGCCTCGCTCCGCTCGGCGCCGTGCTCAGTTTTCTCCATCGCGAGGAAGCGCCCACCAACGATCAAATCGTCGCGCGCGCCGGGCGCTACGCCGCCGATTGGACGTTCGCGGATGTGTCGGGCCTGCGCCGTTGGTACATCGGCCGCCTGCCGACCAGCATGCGCGCGCGCGCCGCGCTTGGCCTGGGCAAGCGCCTGATCCTGGCGACCGTGCGCGAGTCGACGGTGAAGACCCGCTTCCAGGGCACCACCGCCGCGATCGACATCAATTCGGCGCTGTTCGATCAGCTTCGCGATCCTGCCACGATTCCAATGCGCGCCTTCTATGCCTCGGCGATCGAGCGGCTGCTCGCGCACTGCGCGGTCGACGCTGTCGTGCTCGTCACCAACGATCGACCCGGAGCGTGGAGCCTCGCCGTCACGGTGCGCGGTCCGCTCCAGCTCGAAGCCAACGCCGCATGACCCGAACGCTTGCCGCGTGCCTGATCGCCGGCGTTCTGGCCGGGCAGGCCGGGGTCAGCGCGCAAGTGCCAGCCGGCGCGGTGATCATCGTGCTGCCATTCGAGAATCCGACACAGGAACCGCGCCTCGCCTGGATGCGCGAAGGCGCGGCGATCCTGCTGACCGAAACGCTCGCCGCGGCGGGCGAGATCGTGGTCGATCGGGAAGAGCGCCTGCAGGTCTTCGATCGGCTGCAGATGCCCGCGAGCGCGAGCCTCAGCCGCGCCTCGACGATCAGGGTCGGGCAAACCGTTGGCGCCTCGCTCGTGATCACGGGCAGTGTCGCGATGCAGAGCGATCAGCTCGTGGCCCGCGCGCGCGTGGTGCGCCTCGATACGGGGAAGTTGCTGCCGGAGGTCGAAGCGCGAGGGCCGCTCTCGCAGCTCTTCGCGGTGTTCGGCGGGCTCGCGCAACAGATTCGCGCGTCCTCGGCGCCGGCGCCGCAACCTGGTGAGCGTCTGCCGCCGTCGCCGCCGGTCTTCGAGCTCTATGTGAAGGGCCTCGTCGCCGAGACGCCATCGACCGCGCTGGCGTTTCTCGAGCAAGCCCTCAAGGCCGCGCCGCAATTCGATCGCGCCCGGCTGGCGATCTGGGATCTCTACTCCGAAGGATCCGAACATCAGCGCGCCCTCGACGTGGCAAGCGCCATTCGTCCGGAAAGCCGCTATGCGCGCGAAGGCCGCTTCCGGCGCGCGCTCTCTTTCATGAACCTGAAGCGATTTGACGATGCGCTGCAGGTGCTGCATGCGATGCAGATGGAGGATCCCTCCGCGACGGTTGCGAACGCGATCGGTGTCGCGGAGTTGCGCAAGGCGACGGTCGTTCAACCAGGCCGCGCGACCTACTACTTCAGCCAGGCATCGGAGCTGGATACGAGCGACGGCGATCTGTTCTTCAACCTTGGCTACGCGTACTGGCTCGACAAGGATCCGAAGGCGGCCGTCTACTGGCTGCGCGAAGCGGTCCGGCGCGATCCCGGCGACGGCGACGCGCATTTCATCCTCGGCGTCGCGTTGCAGCAGGCCGGTTCGACAGCCGAGGCGACCAGGGAGCACGAGCTCGCGACGCGGCTGTCGTCGAAGTACGCGGGATGGGAAAAGAGCGCTGCCGGTGGCGATCCGGTGCCGCGAGGCCTCGAGCGTCTGCACGAAGAGCTGTTGCCGTCGCGCGCGCGCGTCGACACGATGATCACGTCTGCAGGCCAGCGCGATCAGGAGAGCCTCGCCGCATTTCATCTCGATGCGGGCCGCCGCGCCTACGAGCGCGAAGCCGATCGCGAGGCGATTCAGGAGCTGCGCCGCGCGTTGTATCTCTCGCCGTATCTCGCCGAGGCGCACCTGCTTCTCGGCCGCTTGTATCTTCGCGGCGGCCGTCCTGCCGAGGCCGTCGAGGCGCTGAAGATCGCCCTGTGGAGCGAGGAGACCGTTGCCGCGCACGTCAGCCTCGCCGAGGCCCTCCTGCAGGTGCAGGACCAGGCCGCGGCGCGCGTCGAGATCGATCGGGCGCTCGCCATCGACCCCAAATCGGCGGAGGCCCTCGCCTTGAAGGCCAAGCTGGGCGGAGCATGATAAAATCTGCACAGATCTTCATCTGATGGCGTCAACACAAGAAGATTCCTTTCGTGAAATTCAGCTGAGCGGGAAGGCCCTTGTCTTCCTGTTCATGGCCGTGACGGTGATCGCGGTCGGCATTTTCCTGATGGGCCTGCTCGTCGGCCGCGGCGTGCTCGCCACGAAGGGCGCGCCGGGTGTGGCCACCGTTGCGACGGAGGCCGAGCCGCCGCTGCCCCCGGCATCGGCGACAAGCGCCTCGTCGACGTCGCCCTCGACCGCCGGAGAAAAACTGAGTTACGCGGAGCGCCTGGGATCCTCCGAGCCTGCGAAGGAAAACCTCAAGGCCGATAAGTCGCCGGCGCCGCCCGTGGCTCCGCCGACGCCGAAAGCCGAAAGCATTGCGCCCGCGCCGGCCGCCGCGCCGCCTGCGTCGAAGCCGGCACCCGCGTCCACGCCCGCTCCCGCTGCGGCCTCGACGGCATCAACTGAACCTGCCGGCGGCGGTTTCGCGATTCAGGTCGCGGCGCTGCGCGAGAGGGAAGAAGCGGACGTGATCGTGAAGCGGCTCGCCGGCAAGGGCTATCCAGCCTACGTCGTCGCTCCCGCGAAGGGCGCGCCGCCGGTGTTCCGCGTGCGCGTCGGCAAGTACAAGGAACGCAACGAAGCCGATACCGTTGCGGCCCGCCTGGCGAAGGAAGAGCAGTTCAAGCCCTGGATCGTCAGGTAGGCGCGGTGCCTCGCGCTCCACTGTTGATGGCGGCACTCTCGGGAGTGCTGCTGGCCCTCTCGTTTCCCAAATACGGCCATCCCGCGGTTGCTTTCGTTGCGCTGGCGCCGCTGCTCGTGTCGCTGCGCGGCGCATCGGCGCGACAGGGTTTTCTGCGCGGTCTTCTCGCCGGGTTCATTCACTACGCAGGGACCGTTTACTGGACCGGCGCGACGGTCTCGACGTTCGGAGGCCTTCCCGTTTTCGTCGCGGTGCTCGTTGCGGGACTACTCGCACTCTACATGGCCGCATACATCGCGGTCTTCGGCGCGATTACGGCGATCCTGATCCGGCGCTTCCACTTCGCGGGCATGTGGCTCGCGCCCTCGGTGTGGGTGACCATGGAATACCTGCGCGGGATTTTGATCGGCGGCTTTCCGTGGATCCCGCTCGGCAACACCATGGTGACGTTCCTGCCGATCGCGCAGCTCGCGAGCGTGGTCGGCGTGCACGGGCTCTCGATCTTCGTCGGGTTGCTGAACGTTGGCTTCGCCATCGGCGCCATCTCGACCGGCCGGCGGCGCATCGTCGCCGCCGGCACCGCAATCGGCCTGATCCTGGTCGTGTCGATCTGGGGCGGCATGCGGCTCTCGTCCAACACGCTGACGCAGGGCACACCGATCACGGTCGGGTTGATCCAGGGCAACATCGCGCAGACCGACAAATGGAATCCCGCGCGCGCCGGGATGATTCTCGATCGCTACCTGCAGCTCTCGCAGCAGGCGGTGCAGAAGGGCGCGCAGTTCCTGCTCTGGCCCGAGTCGTCGACGCCGTTCTACTTTGAAGACGACCTCAGCGGCGGGCTGGTGCGCGGCCTGGTGCGGACGCTGGGCGTGCCGCTGCTGCTCGGCAGCGACGAAATGGATCCGGGCCAGCCCGGTGAGACGCCGAAGAACTACAACTCCGCGTTCATGCTCGATACCGCCGGCGCAACGGCCGCGGTCTACCGGAAGATGCATCTCGTTCCGTTCGGCGAATACGTGCCGTTTCAACGGTTGCTGTTTTTCGTCGGGCCGCTGGTGGAAGCGGTGTCGGCGTTTTCAGCGGGGACGCGCGTCACGATGCTGCCGGTGCAGGGGCACATGGTCAGCACGGCGATCTGTTACGAAGTCACGTATCCATCGCTGCAGCGTGAGGCCGTGAGGAACGGCAGCGAGATGCTGACGACCATCACCAACGACGCGTGGTACGGCAATTCCTCGGCGGCGTATCAGCACTTCGAGATGGCGGCGATGCGCGCGATCGAAGAGGGCCGCTACCTGGTGCGCGCCGCCAATACCGGCATCAGCGGCATCATCGACCCGTACGGGCGGATCCTGATCCGCACCAACCTCTTCGAGACCGTCGCCGTGGTCGGCGAAGCGCGCTTCGTGCAGGCAAAGACGGTGTATGCCACAATTGGTGATCTGGCCGCGCACCTTTCGGCCGCGGTCGTGATGGTCGCGCTCGCATTCGCACTCATTGAAGGTCGTAAGAAACATGCAGATGGATGATCTGGTCCGCCGTGCCGAAGCCCTCTTGAAGCGCGCCTCCGAGATGCGGAGCTATCTTTGACGACGCCCACGACCCCGGCGAGCTAGCGCAACTCGAAAGCCGCATCGCCGCGCCCAATTTCTGGGACAACCAGGCCGAAGCGCAAAAAACCCTGCAGCGCCAGCGCCGCCTTGCCGAAGACCTCGAGCAGCGCGACAGCCTCGGCAAGAAGATCGACGACATCGGCGTCCTGCTCGAATGGGCGCGCGGCGGCGAGGAGGTGTCGGCGGATCTGTCGAAGGCGCTCGACGCCCTCGAAGAGCAGGTCGACGCGGTGGAAACCAAGAAGATGCTCGGCGGCGAGCACGACGCGGCCAACGCGATCGTCTCGATTCATCCCGGCGCCGGCGGCACCGAGTCGCAGGACTGGGCCGAGATGCTGTTGCGCATGTACCTGAAGTGGGCGGAGCGCCGCGGCTTCAAGCGCGATCTGCTCGACTATCAGCCCGGCGAAGAAGCCGGCCTCAAGAGCGTGACCTTCACGCTCACTGGCGAATATGCATTCGGCTTGATGTCGGCCGAGGCCGGCGTCCATCGGCTGGTGCGAATTTCACCGTTCGATCAAGCGGCGCGCCGTCATACGTCGTTCGCATCAGTCTACGTGTGGCCGGAATTCGACGACGAGATCGAGATCGATATTCCGGAGAAGGATCTGCGCATCGACACCTTCCGCTCGAGCGGCGCCGGCGGCCAGCACGTCAACGTCACCGACTCCGCCGTGCGATTGACGCACCTGCCGACCGGCATCGTCATCTCCTGCCAGAACGAACGCTCGCAGCACAAGAACCGCGACGTCGCGATGAAGGTGTTGAAGGCGCGGCTCTACGATCTGGAGCTGAAGAAGCAGCAGGACAAGCTCTCGCAGATCGGCGGCGCGAAGAAGGACATCGCCTTCGGCAGCCAGATCCGCAGCTACGTGCTGCAGCCGTATCAGATGATCAAGGACCACCGGACGAAGTACGCCGAGGGCCAGGTCGACAAGGTCCTGAACGGCGATATCGATCCGTTCATCAAGGACTACTTGATGAAGAAGGCTTCTGGTACGCTCGGCCAGGCGAGCGCTGACGCCGAGGACGAATAAACAATCGGCTAAGCCGCTATTGTTTGATGGGCTGAGTACCGGAGATGAAGGCTTCATTCACGACGCCTTCACCTTCGCCCGACGCGGGCTCTCCCGTCAGGCGATCGACCGGCATGAAGATGATGTTGCCGGGCGACTCGAACTTCGGCGGATTCTCCTTGTCGCCGTACAGCTCGATGTAGACCTTCATGAAGTCCATCCACATCGGCAGCGCCGCGGTGGTGCCGGTCTCGTTGTAGCCGATCGGCTTCTTCTCGTCGTTGCCGAGCCACACGCCAACGGTGATGTTCGGATCGAAACCCACGAACCACGCGTCGGTGTTGTCGTCCACCGTGCCGGTCTTGCCGGCGAGCGGCCAGTTCAGCGCGTTCGCGGCGGCCGCGGTGCCGTGCTGCACGACGCCCTGCAGCAGGTTGGTGAGCACGAAGGCGGTGTCGGCGCGAATCGCGTCCTTCGGCTGCGGGCGGCGCTCTTCGAGCAGCGACCCGTCGCGATCGTTAATCGACTCGGCGAAAAACGGCTCCATGCGGATGCCGTGATTTGGAAACGCCGAATACGCGCTGGCAAGTTCGAGCAGCGTGACTTCCTGCGCGCCGAGCGCCATCGACAGGAACGGGCGGAAGTCCTGCGAGAAGCCGAACTTCTTGGCGTAGGCCGCGACCTGCGTCGGGCCCAGCATGTCGATGACCTTGACCGAGGGAATGTTGCGCGATTGTTCCAGCGCGCGGCGGAGCGTCAGCGGCCCCATGAACTTGCGATCGTAATTGCGCGGCGAATACGGCGGCTGGCCGGCGCCTGCATCGAAGGTCGTCGGCTCGTCGATCAGGATCGTGGTCGGCGTCAGGCCGCGATCGATCGCCGCGGTGTAGAGGATCGGCTTCACCGTCGATCCCATCTGCCGGTACGCCTGCGTCGCGCGATTGAACTTGCTGCGCGAGAAACTGTAGCCGCCGACCATGGCGAGGATCTGGCCGGTGTGATTGTCGATGGCGACGAGCGCGCCTTCCAGGATCGGCGTCTGATCCAGGTTGACCGTCGCGGTCCGACCGTCGATCTTCGTAATCTCGACGTCGATCAGATCGCCGGCCTTGAGAATCTCTTTCGGCGACTTCTTGTTGGTCCACTGCATGCCGGCGCGCGTCAGCTCGGCGTCGAGATCGCCGATTCGTAAGGACGCTGTTGTGTCGGTGACGCTCCGCACCACCGCGGGAACAATGTCGCCTTCGGCGATGCGGCGCGACCATCGATCCGTCTTGAACGCATCGACGGTCTGGCCTTCGGCGACGATGTTGCGGCGCGGCTTGCGGAAGCCGCGGCGCTTGTCGACGCGGCGCAGCCCGCGATCGACCGCCTTGTTGGCGGCCTGCTGCAGCTTGATGTCGAGCGGCGTCGTCACCGTCAATCCGCTCTCGTAGAGCGCCTTGGCGCCGTACTTCGCCTCGAGGTACTTGCGAACCTCTTCGAGGAAGTAGGGCGCAACGCTGCCTTCACCCGCGGGGTCGCCGGCGACCAGCACCGGTTTTTCCTTGGCGGTGTCCGCGGCTTCCCGCGTGATGAACCCTTCGTCGGCCATCCGCTCCAGCGCGTAGTTGCGGCGCCGCTTCGTGGCCTCGGGGTTCACGAACGGGCTCTGCCGGACGTTGCCCTGGATGATGCCGGCGATCGTCGCCGCTTCTTCGAGGTTGAGGTCCTTCGCGCGCTTGTGAAAGTACAGCTGCGACGCGGCTTCGACGCCGTAGGCGCCGTGGCCGAAATAGATCTGGTTGCAGTAGAAGGTGAAGATCTCTTCCTTGGTGTAGCGCTTCTCGATGCGGATCGCGACCAGCGATTCCTTGATCTTGCGCTCCCAGCTGCGGTTGCCGATCGCGAAGCCAATCTCCGCGGGGAACAGGTTGCGCGTCAGCTGCTGGGTGATGGTGCTGCCGCCCGGCGACTTGCCGCGCGTGGCGACGTCGCGAACGAGGGCCAGCACCATGCGCGAAATGCTGAAGCCGGAGTGCTCGAAAAAGCCGGAGTCTTCGGCGGCGAGGATCGCCTGCCGCAGGTTCTGCGGAATGTCGTTGTAGTGGATGACCACGCGCCGCTCGACGGCGAACTCGCCAACGAGCTGGCGATTCTTTCCCAGCACACGCGTAATCGTGTTCGGCGAGTAGCTGTCGAGCGCGCTGACTTCAGGCAGATCGTCGGAATAGGCAAACAGCACGCCGCTCATCGTGCCGAGCAGGGCGGCGGCGACAAACAGCGCGGCGATGCCGGCGTGTCGGGCGTATTTGACGGCGACTCTCATGGGCGCGGCGTGTCAGCGCCTGGGTACGACGGCGATGGCGCCGCGGCTTGCTGGTGGCGCAGTTCTCGGCGGCGGATATGCGATGGGTTGCGACGGCCTCGGCAAGTCGGCGCCGCGCCACCCCTGTACCGGAGAGCGGTAAGACGGATAGTTGAGCGAGTACGAGTACGAGTGCGCGTACGAATACGGGTTGTAGTACGAGTAGGGCGCCGCGTAATACAAGTTCGAGTAATACGGCCGCGGGTAAGAGTAATAGGGCGTCGTGTAGTACGACGAGTAGTACGAGCTGGCGTAGTACGGCGTCTCGTAATAACCGCCGTAGTACGGCTGATAGTAGGTCGAGGCCGTGTAATACCACGGCGCGTACGCAACGCCGCCGCCCCCCTCGGTGCCCTTGAGAGCCGTGCTCGTGGCCATCACCGTTCGCGCCAGCGTCCAGCGGCCGAAATCGTCGGCGCTGGTCGATGCGGTCTTCGTCACGATCGGCGCGGCCCCCGGACCGGACACGTAGGCGGTGTAGTAGTCGGGCACTCGTTGCGAACCGATCGGCGTGTCGATGCGCGCGGCGCCGGAGATGACGTTGAGAAAGGCATCGGCGGCGTTGCCTTTCACCCTGATCTCAACCGCGCTCCCGGCCTGCACACGCAGCTTCGTGGCCGCCGTGTCCACCAGGTATTCCGTGTATCCACTGGTCCGCACCGACACGCGGCCCTTGAGGAGACGGAAGCCGTCGCTCGCTCCGAGGACGATGCCCGTGTCGCGATCGAGATGCACGGTGGTGCCGTCGAGGAAACTGATTTCAGCGCGCCCCGAAGCGGTTTCGATTTGATCGCCGTCGATCAGGGAGACATTGATCGTGGCCGCGGCCGGCGCGCCGGCATGCAGGCGCATCACAGCACCATCGGCGTGCGAGAGAGTGGCGACCCCGAACTGCGCGAGCGCAGGGGAAGCCGAGGCGATTCCAAGACCGATCGCGAGGAGCCAACGAACTGCCGAGCGGTGCATTGGAAACTCTCCCTTTTCAGGCGCTAATCCGCAGTATAGCAGGCTGTCAGAGTGGGAAGGTCGGCTGAGATTGACAGGGTTACACTCAGATTTCATACTAAGGACATGAGCAAAATCATCGGGATCGACCTCGGCACAACCAATTCAGTCGTGGCGGTGATGGAGGGCGATCAGCCAACTGTCATTCAGAACGCGGAAGGGAGCCGAATTACCCCCTCGGTTGTCGCCTTCAGCAAGACCGGCGAGCGACTGGTAGGACAAGTGGCCAAGCGCCAGGCCGTCACCAATCCGGAGAACACGATCTTCTCGATCAAGCGGTTCATGGGCCGCCGCTTCGACGAAGTCAGCGAAGAAATGAAGATGGTCCCGTACCGCGTCGAGCGCGCCGGCAACGGCGACGTGCGCGTGAAGGCCGGCGA